>JACCEC010462418.1_pt1 | contig 28025 bp, 26 predicted proteins | sample 7450121 | NCBI WGS metagenome assembly JACCEC01 (sample SAMN15323455, study PRJNA562643) | freshwater metagenome | isolation source: river surface water | place: USA:Blue River Watershed | collected 2017-08-18 | reverse complement strand
GTGTTTAAGCTGCGTCAGCGCCTGTCCGGCCAGCGCCTTGCAAGACAACCCCGAGTTGCCGCAGCTGCGGTTCATCGAGAAAAACTGTGTGCAATGCGGCCTGTGCGTGAGCACCTGCCCCGAAAACGCCATCACCTTGCAGCCGCGCCTGCTCCTCACCCCCGAGCGCAAGCAGGCCCGCGTGCTCAATGAGACCCAGCCCTATGGGTGCGTACGTTGTGGCAAGCCCTTTGGCACCCTCAAGGCCATCGAGGCCATGATGGCCAAGCTCTCGGGCCATGCCATGTTCCAGGGGGCCGCCGCCGAGCGTCTGAAGATGTGTGGCGATTGCCGGGTGATCGACCTGCACACCAACCCCAACGAATCGAAGATCTCCGACCTATGACCGACGCATCGCCCCCGACGTCCTCCGCCCTGGACGAGGAGACCGCCCGGGCCGAGGTCTATGGCCTGCTGGCGCAGCTGTATTACGCCCCACCTGCGCCCGAGCTTCTGGCGGCCTTGCGCGTGGCGCCCACCGAGGCGCCGGCGGCCGGCGGGTTTCTGGAGGAGCCCTGGCGGGCCTTCATCGGCGTGTGCCGCGAGATGAACGATGCCCAGGTGGCAGAGGAACACGACGCGCTCTTTGGCGGCGTGGGCAAGCCCGAGGTGTATCTGTTCGGGTCACACTACCTCACCGGTTTCCTCAATGAACGCCCCCTGGCCCGCCTGCGCGAAGACCTGGCGGGCCTGGGTCTGGCCCGCGACCAGGCCATGCCCGAGACCGAGGACCACCTGGCCTACCTGTGCGAGGTGATGCGTTACCTGATCGCGGGGGACGACGTGACCGTCTCCAACCTCACCCGCCAGCAGGCCTTTTTCGCCGATCACCTGCAGCCGTGGGCGAGCGCGGCCTGCGAGGCGGTCGCCGGCCACCCCCGAGCCCGCTTTTACGCCCGCCTGGCCGACTTCACCCGGGCCTTCCTGGGCGTGGAGCAGCAGGGCTTTGACATGCTGGCCTGAGCCACGTGTTCGTCCCTCACTCATTTGGGGTTTTCACCCGCTTGCGCGCTCTAAAGGGGCCGGCTACATTCGGCCGGTCCATGTCGGCTGCAAGCATGGTCGCTTTACAGGAGTTTTTATGAGCCAGACCGCCCGCCCACTTTCACGTCGTCGCCTTTTCGCAGGTGCCGCCACGGTGGGTACCGCAGCCGCCGCAGCCACTTTGCTGCCGGCCGTTCGCCAAACCGCTGAAGCTCCCCCCGCTCTCAAAGAGCCGCCGGCCCGTGGCGGCGGCTACCAACTGTCCGAGCACATTCGGCAGTACTACAAGACCACCCTCGTTTAACGCTCGCAAGGCGGAGAGTCCTCATGTTGCTCACAAAGAAATCGGGCGCTGCCCCTGCAGGCGCCCGTTCGCCGTTCGTTCATAGCCTGCACCGTGGCCTGTCGCAGGCCCTGCCCACCATGGACCGTCGCGCCTTCTTGCGCCGCTCGGGTCTGGGTGTGGGCGTCGGTCTGGCTGCCTCCAGCTTGACGCTGGTGAAAAAATCGCAAGCGGCCACGCCTGGCGGCGCAGCGGTGGGCACCGGCAAGATCGAAGTCAAGCGCACCATCTGCACGCACTGCTCGGTGGGCTGTGCGGTCGATGCCATCGTCGAAAACGGCGTGTGGGTGCGCCAAGAGCCTGTGTTCGACTCCCCGATCAACCTGGGCGCCCATTGCGCCAAGGGTGCCGCCCTGCGTGAACATGGCCACGGCGAGTACCGTCTGCGCTATCCGATGAAGCTGGTGAACGGCAAGTACCAGCGTATCAGCTGGGACACCGCCCTCAACGAAATCACCGCCAAGCTGCAGGAACTGCGCAAGGCCAGCGGCCCCGACTCGATCTACTGGGTCGGCTCGTCCAAACACAATAACGAACAGGCTTACCTGCTTCGCAAGTTCGTGAGCTTCTTCGGTAGCAACAATTGCGACCATCAGGCGCGTATCTGTCACTCCACCACGGTGGCCGGCGTGGCCAACACCTGGGGTTACGGTGCGATGACCAACTCCTACAACGACATGCAGAACACCAAGCTGGCGTTGTACATCGGCTCCAATGCCGCCGAGGCGCACCCGGTGTCCATGCTGCACATGCTGCATGCCAAGGAAAACGGCGCCAAGATGATCGTGGTTGATCCGCGCTTCACCCGCACCGCGGCCCGCGCTGACGAACACATTCGGATCCGCTCCGGCTCCGACATTCCCTTCCTGTTCGGCCTGATGTTCCACATCTTCAAGAACGGCTGGGAGGACAAGAAATACATCGCCGACCGCGTCTGGGGCATGGACAAGGTGCGCGAAGAAGTCTTGGCCAACTGGGCGCCCGACAAGGTCGAAGAGGCCTGCGGCGTGCCCGAGGCCCGCATGTTCAAGCTGGCCAAGCAACTGCACGAGAACCGCCCCGGCACCATCGTGTGGTGCATGGGCCAGACCCAGCACACCATCGGCAACGCCATGGTGCGTGCTTCCTGCCTGCTGCAACTGGCGCTGGGCAACGTGGGTGTGTCGGGCGGCGGCACCAATATTTTCCGTGGCCACGACAACGTGCAGGGTGCCACCGACGTCGGCCCCAACCCCGATTCGCTGCCCGGTTACTACGGTCTGGCCGAGGGCTCCTGGAAGCACTTTGCCAACGCCTGGGGCGTCGAGTTCGACTGGATCAAGGGTCGCTTTGCCAGCCCCGGCATGATGTCCAAGCCCGGCATCACCGTCTCGCGCTGGATCGACGGCATCCTGGAGAAAAACGAAAACATCGACCAGGACCCCAACCTGCGCGGCGTGTTCTTCTGGGGCCATGCGCCCAACTCGCAGACCCGCGGCCTGGAGATGAAGCGGGCCATGGACAAACTGGACCTGCTGGTGGTGGTGGATCCGTATCCGTCGGCCACGGCGGCGATGGCGGCCATGCCGGGCAAGACCGAAGACCTCAACCCCAATCGCGCCGTCTACCTGCTGCCGGCCGCGACGCAGTTCGAGACCAGCGGCTCGTGCACGGCTTCCAACCGTTCCATCCAGTGGCGCGAAAAAGTGATCGAGCCGCTGTGGGAGAGCCGCAGCGACCACATGATCATGTACCAGCTGGCCGAAAACCTCGGCTTCGGCAAGGAACTGGCCAAGAACTACAAGATGCAAAAGGTCAAGGGCATGGACGAGCCCGTGGTCGAAGACATCCTGCGCGAGATCAACAAGTCGGTCTGGACCATCGGCTACACCGGCCAGACCCCGGAGCGGCTGAAGGCGCACATGCGCAACATGCACCTGTTCGACGTCAAGACCCTGCGCTCCAAGGGCGGCGTCGACAAGGAAACCGGCTACGACACCACCGGCGACTACTTCGGTCTGCCCTGGCCCTGCTACGGCACCGCCGAAATCAAGCACCCCGGTTCGCCCAATCTGTACGACACCTCCAAGCATGTGATGGAAGGCGGCGGCAACTTCCGCGCCAACTTCGGCGTGGAGCGTGAGGGCCAGAGCCTGCTGGCGGCCGACGGCTCGCACTCCAAGGGCTGCGAGATCACCACCGGTTACCCTGAGTTCGACCATGTGTTGATCAAGAAGCTCGGTTGGTGGGGCGACCTCACCGAGGCCGAGCAGGCCAAGGCCGAAGGCAAGAACTGGAAGACCGACTCCAGCGGCGGCATCATCCGCGTGGCCTTGAAGCATGGTTGCCACCCCTTCGGCAACGCCAAGGCGCGCGCGGTGGTCTGGAACTTCCCCGACCCGATCCCGCAGCACCGCGAGGCCCTCTACAGCACCCGCCCCGACCTGGTCGCCAAGTACCCCTCGCACGACGACCGCAAGGCCTTCTGGCGCATGCCCACCTTGTACAAGTCGGTGCAGGCCAAGAACGTGGCGGACAAGCTGCACGAGAAGTTCCCGCTGATCCTCACCTCCGGCCGCCTGGTCGAATACGAGGGCGGCGGCGAGGAAACCCGCTCCAACCCCTGGCTGGCCGAACTGCAGCAGGAAGCCTATGTGGAGATCAACCCCAAGGCTGCGGCAGCCCGGGGCATCCGCAACGGCGAGCGCGTCTGGCTCACGAGTCCCACGGGCGCACGTCTGAACGTGCAGGCCATGGTGACTGAACGCGTGGACGCGGAAACGGTCTGGATGCCGTTCCACTTCTCGGGACGCTGGCAGGGGGCCGACATGCTGGCCCACTACCCCAGCGGCGCAGCGCCCGTGGTGCGCGGCGAGGCCGTCAACACGGCCACCACCTATGGATATGACAGCGTGACGATGATGCAGGAGACGAAGACCACGATCTGCAACATCGAGCGCGCCACCGCCTGACAGGAGCCCACAGATGGCACGAATGAAATTCATCTGCGACGCCGAGCGCTGCATCGAGTGCAACGGCTGCGTCACCGCCTGCAAGAACGAGCACGAGGTGCCCTGGGGCGTGAACCGCCGCCGGGTGGTCACGCTCAACGACGGCGTCCCCGGCGAGCGCTCGATCTCGGTGGCCTGCATGCACTGCTCGGATGCACCCTGCATGGCGGTCTGCCCCGTGAACTGCTTCTACCGCACCGACGAGGGTGTGGTGCTGCATGACAAGGACGTGTGCATCGGTTGCGGCTACTGCAGCTATGCCTGCCCCTTCGGCGCGCCCCAGTTCCCCTCGGCCGGCACCTTCGGTGTGCGCGGCAAGATGGACAAGTGCACCTTCTGCGCCGGTGGCCCCGAGGCCAATGGCTCGCAGGCCGAGTTCGAGAAATACGGCCGCAACCGCCTGGCCGAGGGCAAGCTGCCGGCCTGCGCCGAGATGTGCTCCACCAAGGCACTGCTCGCCGGCGACGGCGACGTGATCGCCGACATCCTGCGCAATCGCGTCCTCAAGCGCGGCAAGGGCGCCGAGGTCTGGGGCTGGGGCACTGCCTACGGCTCCAAGCAGGCGGGTCAGCCTGCGGGAGGCAAGTCATGATCGGCCGCATCGCTCTCCTCGGCACGGCGATGGTGGGGCTCATGGCCCTGGTCGGTTGTGGCGAAAAGCCCCAGGGCATGGGTGGCGTCAAGAGCGACACCGCGCCCTACCAGGGCACCGGCATGGCCTACACCGTCCCCGGCTGGAAGGCCGGCGACAAGACCAGCTGGGAGCAGCAGCTCAAGACCCGCGCGCAGGCACAGAACGACCATGCAAAACCCCAGTGATTCCCTGCGCCGCGCTGCGCGCGCGCTGACCGCGGGCCCGCTGTTCGCAGTGTTGCTGGCGTTTGGCGCCGTGTCCGGCGCGCACGCCCAGGCCAAGCCGGCGCCCGCCGCACCGGCCCCTGCGGCCGCCCCGGCGGCCTCTGCTGCCGTTGGCGGCATCCAGGGCCAGAACATCTTCCAGGTCAAGCCCGACGCGAGCAACGACCCGAACTACCTCAAGCAGACCAACGCCGAACGCAACCAGGTTCAGCCTGGCAACAACGCGCCCATGTGGCGTGCAGTGGGTGCGGGGGCCACGGGTTACACCAGCCTGCCCCAGTCCGAGGCACCCGAGGCCGGCAATCTGATCCAGCCCTTCGTGCAGTACCCTGGCTCCAGCCTCACCAACGCCGGCGAGGCCTGGCGCCAGGTCCGCAACAACTGGATCATTCCCTACGGCGGCGCGCTGCTCGCGATCGTGATCCTGGCCATCGGCATCTTCTACTACGGCAAGGGCTCGATCGCGCTGCATGGCGCCGAGACTGGCCGCAAGATCGAGCGCTTCACGCCGTTTGAGCGGGCCGCCCACTGGTCCAACGCGATCGCCTTCGTGGCCCTGGCCGTCTCCGGCATCGTGATGGCTTTCGGCAAGTACTTCATGCTCCCGGTCATGGGCAGCACCCTGTTCGGGTGGCTCACCTACGCGCTGAAGAACATCCATAACTTCGCGGGTCCGCTGTTCGCGGTGTCGCTGGCGGTGGTGTTCTTCACTTTCCTGCGTGACAACTGGCCGCAGCGTGGCGACCTGGTGTGGTTGCTCAAGGGCGGTGGCCTGCTGTCTGGCCAGGAGGTGCCTTCGCACCGCTTCAACGCGGGCGAGAAGGTGGTGTTCTGGGGCGGTGTGTTTGCCCTGGGCATCATCGTCGTGGCCTCGGGCCTGGTCCTGGACAAGCTGATTCCCGGCCTGATCTACGAGCGCGGCACCATGCAGGTGGCTCATATGGTCCACGCCGTGGCCACGGTGTTGATGATGGCGATGTTCCTGGGCCATATCTACCTGGGCACCATCGGCATGAAGGGCGCCTACAAGGCGATGCGCACCGGCTACGTCGACGAGACCTGGGCCAAGGAGCACCACGAACTCTGGTACGACGACGTCAAGGCGGGCAAGATCCCCGCGCAGCGCAGCAAGGAGTCTCCGCCCTCTGCCGATGTCCGCACCGCGTGAAGAAAGAACAACCATGAAAAAACTGTTCCTCCCCGCCCTGATGGCTGTCGCTGTCCCGATGGCGATGGCCAAGCTTCCTGCACTCGACGACGCCGCCAAGGCCAAGGCCGCTGAAGCTGCAGCCAAGACCGCCTGGCAAGGCAAGGTCGATGCCTTCCAGCTTTGCAAGTCGCAAGATCGCGTCGCCGCGCATTACCGCAAGACGGGTGGCGCGCCTGCTGCGAAGACGGCAGCTGCACCCGCCAAGCCCGCCTCGGGCGCGGCCAAGCCGGCTTCCGCGCCGCAAGCCGCAGCGCCCTGCGTGGACCCCGGCCCCTTCGTCTACACGCCCGCGGTGGTGGCCGCCGCGCCCGCGGCTTCTGCGGCGGCGCCCGCCAAGCCCGCATCGGCTCCGGCACCCGCCAAGAAGGGTTGATCGAAACGCCGCGTCCGCATCGCGACCGGGGCCAGTCTTTCGCAGGCTGGCCCTTTTTGTTGTAGCCTGCCCGCCGCCTCTGTCTGCCACCGTCCCTCCCGATGAATCTCCCCCGCCTGAGTGAAGCGCGCGCCCCCCTGGTGCGCGAGATCGATGCCGTCGACGAGCACGGCCAGGCGCAGTGCGTGCAGATTCCCGCCGAGCGCGATCTGACGGTCTATGTGGACAAGCGCGAACTCGTCACCCTCATGACCCTGGGGGCGCGGCCCGAGTGGCTGGTGCTGGGGTACCTGCGCAATCAGCGTCTGGTGGCTTCGCCCGAAGAGGTCGAGTCCATCACCGTGGATTGGGAGGTGGGGGCCGCTGCGGTCAAGACGCGTGCCGGCATCGACCGCATCGAGGAACGCACCGCCCGCCGCGTGGTGACCACCGGCTGCGGGCAGGGCAGCGTCTTTGGTGCGCTGATGGACGACGTGCAAGCGCTCAGCCTGCCCGAGGCGCAGCTCACGCAGGCCCAGCTCTATGCCCTGGTCAACGCCATCCGCCTGCAGGAAAGCACGTACAAGTCGGCGGGCTCGGTGCATGGCTGCGCCCTGTTTCATGGCGGGCGCATGCTCGTGTTCGTCGAAGATGTCGGCCGTCACAACGCCATCGACACCATCGCCGGCTGGATGTGGATGCATGGCGTGGACACTGCGCAGGCCACTGCCGACGAGCCCTTCGTCTTCTACACCACGGGCCGCCTGACCAGCGAGATGATCATCAAGTCCGCGCAGATGGGCGTAGCCCTGGTCGTCTCGCGCAGTGGCATCACCCAGATGGGGCACCAGATCGCGCAGCAGCTCGGGCTGTGCGCCATCGGCCGCGCGACCAACAAACATTTCCTGTGCTACAGCGCGCCGCAGCGCCTGCGGCTGGAGCCCGCACTGGCGGCCTCACGCCTGCCGTCATAGGGGTCACTGGTTTCGGGGTAAGGTTCGTCCGATGACCCCGACCTCCCCCAGCATCTCCGCCTGGCGCCTGGGCGCCACCTTGCTCTGGCGCGACCTGCGTGCGGGTGAACTGCGCCTGCTGGTGGTGGCGGTGTTGCTGGCGGTCGCCGCCCTGACCGCCGTGGGTTTCTTTGCCGACCGTCTCAAGGGCGGCCTCGCGCGCGACGCCCGCCTGCTGCTCGGGGGCGATGCGGTCGTGGCCAGCGACAACCCGCTGCCTCCCGCCTTCGCCACGCAGGCCCGCACGCTGGGCCTGCAGGCGACGGGCACCCTGGGCTTTCCGACGATGGCACGCGCCAGCGACGCGCAGGGCGGGGCCACCCGCCTGGTGGCCCTGAAGTCCGTGGCCGCCGGCTACCCGCTGCGAGGGCAGCTGACCGTCGCGCCTTCCCGCGACGCCCCCGCCGGGCCCGCCCGTGGCATCCCGCCGGCGGGTCAGGCCTGGGTGGACGCGTCGCTACTCGACGCCCTCCAGCTGCAAGTCGGCGACGCACTCCTGCTCGGTGACGCGACGCTGCGCATCGGACAGGTACTGGTGACCGAACCCGATCGCGGTGCGGGCTTCATGAGCTTTGCTCCGCGCGTGATGATCAACGACGCCGACCTGGCGGCCACTCGCCTCGTTCAGCCAGCCAGCCGCCTGAACTATCGGCTCGCGGTGGCCGGGCCGGATGCGGCGGTGGCGCGCTACACCCAATGGGCGCAGGCGCAGATCCAGGCCGGCGACCTGCGCGGCGTGCGACTCGAATCCTTCGAAGCCGGGCGACCCGAGATGCGCCAGACGCTGGACCGCGCCGAGAAATTCCTCAACCTCGTGGCCCTGCTCTCGGCGCTTCTCAGCGCAGTGGCCGTAGCCCTGGCCGCGCGCGCCTTTGCCGCCAGCCATCTCGATGATTGCGCGATGCTGCGCGTGCTGGGCCAGCGTCAGCGCCACATCGCGATGGCCTATGCCTTCGAGTTCGGCGTGGTGGGCCTGTTCGCCAGCCTGCTGGGGGTGGCCTTGGGCTGGGGTGTGCATTTCGTGTTCGTGTTGTTGCTCTCGGGGCTGGTCGAGGCCAGCCTGCCGCTGCCGAGCTTGTGGCCCGCAGGCTTCGGTGTGGGCATGGGCCTGACCCTGTTGCTCGCCTTCGGCATGCCGCCGGTGCTGCAGCTGGCCAAGGTGCCGGCCCTGCGCGTGATACGGCGCGACCTGGGCGGGCTGCAGCCGGCCTCGGTCGGTGTGCTGGGGCTGGGTGTGGCGGGGTTCGTCGTTCTACTTCTGGCCGCCAGCAGCGACCTGAAGCTGGGGAGCATTGCGGTGGGCGGATTCGCGCTGGCGGTGGGGCTGTTCGCGGGCCTGAGCTTCGCGGCGGTCAAGCTGCTGCGGCGCGCGGTCAACGAAGCAACGGCGCCACGCTGGCTGGTACTGGCCACTCGGCAGGTCTGCGCGCGGCCGGCTTATGCCGTCATGCAGGTCAGCGCGCTGGCGGTGGGCCTGCTGGCCCTGGTGTTGCTGGTACTCCTGCGCACCGATCTGATCGACAGCTGGCGCCGCGCCACCCCGCCCGACGCTCCCAACCGCTTCGTGATCAACGTCATGCCTGAACAAGCGCAGGCCTTTCGCAAGCTGCTCGATGACGCGGGCGTGGTCCGCTACGACTGGTACCCCATGATCCGCGGGCGCCTGATCGGCATCAACGGCCGTACGGTCAGTCCTGACGACTTTCAGGAGGAGCGCGCGCGCAGGCTGGTGGACCGCGAGTTCAACCTCTCGCACAGCGGCGCGCAGCCGGCCCATAACCAGGTGGTGGCCGGTCGCTGGCAACCCGAGGAGACTGGCACGGTCAGCGTGGAGGAGGGTCTGGCCAAGACGCTGGGACTCAAGCTGGGCGACACGATGGTGTTCGACATCGGCGGCATCCGCAGCGAGGCACGCATCACCTCCCTGCGCAAGGTGGACTGGGGATCTCTGCGCGCCAACTTCTTCGTGATCTATCCGGTGAGTCAACTGGCCGACGTGCCCTCGACCTATATAGGCGCCTTTCGCGCGCCGGACCGTCCGGGCTTCGACAACGCGCTGGTGCGGGCTTTTCCGAACGTGACGAACGTGGACATGTCGGCCACGCTGCGCCAGGTGCAGAGCGTGCTGGACAAGGTGATCCGCGCGGTGGAATTTCTCTTTGGCTTCACCCTGGCGGCCGGCCTGGTGGTCTTGTTCGCGGCGGTCACCGCCACACGCGAGGAGCGGGCGCGGGAGTTCGCCGTGATGCGGGCCGTCGGTGCGCGCGCCTCTCTGCTGCGGCAGGTGCAACGCGCCGAGCTGGTGGGCGTGGGCCTGCTGGCTGGCTTCCTGGCCAGCGCGGTGGCAATGGCGGTGGGCTGGGGTCTGGCGCGCTACGCCTTCGAGTTCGAGTGGCGCGCCTCGCCGGCTGTGCCCCTGCTGGGCGCGCTGGCCGGTGCGGTGCTGGCCCTGGTCGCGGGGTGGTGGGGCCTGCGTGGTGTCATCACGCGGCCCGTGGTGGAGACGCTGCGGCGCGCGTCCCAGTGAGCGTGCGCAGGTCCTAGGCAGACGCTGCGTAGAGCACCGCAGGAAACGTCGCCATCCAGGCCCAGAAGAATCGGTTCAGGCCGAAGTACCAGAACACCCCGAAGTGAAAGACCGCCGCTACCGCGCAGAACACCGCGGCCAGGCGCACGTCGAGCAGGGCCAGCGGAAAGCAGCCCTCCCACACGGTGAAGGACCAGGCGCAGGCGCGCGCGGTCCAGGGCCTGCGGTACACGCTGTCGGCCGCGATCGGGCCGTACACCCCCGTGTCCAGGAAGTAGGGCAGGGCCCGGCCACTTCGCCACTCGGGTCGCAGCAGCTTGACCCACCCGGACATGAAGTACGAGGTCACTGCCTGTAGTGCCACGTACCACAGCCCCGCGCGCCAGCCCTGCGCCATGCCCGCATACAGGCCCACGCCGTGCGCGATCAGCAGGCCGGTCAGGCCGACCAGGGTCATGAAATCGCTGCCGCCATTGAAGGCGCCGCGCCAGCGAAACAACAGCAGCAGTGCGATCACGAACAGGGCTGCCGCGCCGGCCAGTGGCAGGTGGCCCGCCATGAGGACGATCGCCAAAAGCGCGCGGATCCCGAGCAGGGTCAGGTACACCGCGGGCCGGAAGGCGGTATCCAGCAGTGGCCGCAGCCAGCGCGGGTGCGGCGGCACTTCGCTGCGCTGGATGGACCAGTCGCCCACCCGGTCCAGGGCTTGCACCCGCAGTTGCTCCAGCGACTGCAGCAGCAGGCTCCACCCCAGGAGGATCTCGAAGGCGCGTGCGGCGTCGATCAGTGTCATGGGATCACACGCCGATCACCGGGGATCGCAGCATGCACAGGGCCTCTTCACCCTGTGGCGACACCAGCCGCAGTTCGAACTGGAAGGCGCGTGCCTGCGCCGGCAGGGCGGTGCGCGCCAGCCGCGCCACCAGCTGGTAGCTCACGCACTCGCCGATCTCCCCGCCTTCGGGCAGGTCGTTGATGTCGGCGGCCAGGTGGTCCACCAGGTTCTGGTGCGACAGCGCCAGGTTCACATCGGGGTTGTGCACCAGGTGCCACACGCGCCGTGCGCGTCGCGGGTACACCAGCTGCCAGGGCAGCCACTCGCCGGCGCCCTCCTGACCGCGCACGTACAGGCGCGGCGGCCGTCCCACTGCGTGATAGAACTTCCAGTTCGGGAAAAAGGCGCGCAGAAAGAACAGCCACTGCCCTTGGATCAGGGGTTGCTGTCTGCGCAGGGCCCACACCAGAAGCGCGAAGTAGACGATGAACAGCAGCAGGGTGACGAGCAGGGTGGGTGCCATGGTCATCGGCTCACTCCCTCAGGGCAGCTCGGCGTCGCGCATGCGCCCCATGATCACGCTGGCGCGATTGGCCAGGTACTCGGAGTTGGGCAGCTTCTCGAAGTAGCGCGGGCGCGGCAGCATCACCGCCAGGCGTGCGGCCTCGTAGGGCGTCAGGCGCGACGCGTTCTTGCGAAAGTAGTGCTGCGCCGCTGCCTCTGCACCGAACACGCCTTCACCCCACTCCACGTGATTCAGGTAGATCTCGAGGATGCGTTCCTTGGTCAGGAAGGTCTCCAGCGCGAAAGTCAGCACGATCTCCTGGCCCTTGCGCAGGAGGGTGCGCTCGCCCGAGAGCAGCAGGTTCTTGGCCAGTTGCTGCGTGATGGTTGATCCGCCCACGATCTTGGGCGCGCGCGCGCGTTGGGCCTGGGGTCGTGTCTGGGCGCGCCGGGCGGCCTCGGCCTCGGCTTTCGCATTGCGTTGCCAGGCTTTCTCGATTGCCTCCCAGTCCACGCCATCGTGGTTGACGAAGCTGTCGTCTTCGGAAGTGATGACCGCGCGTTTGAGGTGGTCGGAAATGCGCGGGTAGGGCACCCATTGCTGCCGCCAACGCAGGCCGCTGGGCTTCTGGCCGACGCGCCAGGCCTCCGAGCGTTCGAAGGTGGTCGATTGCGGGTCTGCCACCACCATCAGCGCAATGCGCAGGATGAAAAACAGCTGCAGTGCCAATGCCGCGACGGCCAGCAACAGCAGCCAGCGTCCCAGCGCCTTCATGCCTTCGGGTTCTCCAGTCGTTGGCGCAGTTCGACCAACACCTGGCCTGCAGGAGGCTTCACCCCGCGCCAGATCGCGAACGACTCGGCCGCCTGTTCGACCAGCATGCCCAGACCGTCGCGCGGGTGCGCGCCGTGCTGGCGGGCCCAGTCCAGGAAGCCCTGTGCGCCCGGGCCGTACATCAGGTCGCAAGCCAGGGTGCCGGCGCGCAGCGCGGTCGCAGGCACGGGAGCCGCCTGGCCGGCCAGGCTGCTGGCGCTCGCATTGACCACGATGTCGTAGGCCTGGCCCACGCCGTCCAGGCCGCAGGTGTCCAGGACTACCCCGTGGCGGGCCGCGACATCGGCATGGCGCGCCGCCAGATCGCGGGCCTTGTCGGGGCTGCGATTGGCGATCGTGAGAGCGGCGGGTCCTGCCTCGAGCAGAGGGCCCAGCACGCCCGCGCCCGCGCCGCCTGCGCCCACCAGCAGGACCCGCCGGCCGGCCAGCGCCACGCCGGCATTCACCGTGATGTCACGCACCAGGCCGATGCCGTCGGTGTTGTCGCCGAAGGCGGTCTCGCCGTCAAAGCGCAGCGTGTTGCAGGCGCCCGCGAGCACGGCGCGCTCGGACAGCTGCAGGCCGGGTAGCGCCGCCGCCTCGAACTTGAAGGGGACGGTGACGTTGCAGCCGCGCCCCCCGGCGTCGCGAAAGGCCCGCACCGCCTGCACGAAGCCGTCCAGCGGCACCAGGTGCGCGTCGTAGGCCAGGTCCTGGCTTGTGAGCTGCGCGAAGCGGGCGTGGATCCAGGGCGACTTGCTGTGCCCTACCGGATTGCCCATCACACCATAGCGGTCCATCGTCCTGTGCTCCCGGGCCTCAACGCCCCGCGACGCTGGTCTCCAGCGTTTCGTTGCGGGTGAATCGAAAACGTGACACCACCACGATCTGGTCGGCGCGCAGTCGCATGCCTTCGCTGAACTTGCCGAAGGGCCCCGCGGCCGTGGCGATGCCGATGGCGCGGCGGTCCAGGGCCTGCTGCCCCGAGCTTTCCACCACCTCGGCGGACAGGGTGCGGCCGTCGTGGTTGATCGTGAGGGCGACGGTCAACTCGCCATACAGCTTCTGGCCACCGAGCTCGGGGAAGTTGCGCGTGCCGCGTTCCTCGATGCGCCGGCGCAGCGCGTCGTAGTACTGGGCATACGCTTCCTCGCGGGTGGCGGGGCTGATGTAGCGCTTCTTGGGGCGCGCATTTTCCTCGTTGATGCGCCGCTCGATCTCGGCGAGCAGCTTGGCCAGCTGGCGGCGCTTTTCCTCGCGCGCCCGGGCCTCCGGGTGATCGGCGGCCTGCTTCGGGTCGGGCGGGGGCAGGGCGGCCAGGGCCTGGCGGGCCTGGGCCAGCAACATCATTTGCTGCGTCTGCAGCGCCTCGAGCTTGCGTTGGGAATCCTCGCTGGCGTCACCCGCAGCCGACAGCACCGAGGGCGGCAGCGGCGAGGTGGCGCGCCCGGCCTGGGCCTCGCCGCCCCCGGCCAGGGCGGTCTGGGCGATGGCCTGGGCCTTGTCCGGTCGTTCGGTGGTGCGGGAATTGACCAGGACCACCTCCAGCGGCGTGTCCTGGAAGACGCGGTTGAAGCGCTCGGGGTCCACAAAGCGCACCGCCAGCAAGGCCGCATGGGCCGCCACGGAGGCGGCCAGGGCGATCTGCAGGGTGCTGAGGGACTTGAGCTTCACGGAGTCGGATTATCGGCGCCGGGCGCTTCCTCGCTGACGTCCACCGCAATGGCGATCGGACCGGCCACCGGCTCGTCGTCGCCGGCCTCCTCGTCGGAGGCCTCAGGGATTGCCTGCGTGTCCAGGCGTTCGATCACGGTGCCGTGCACGTCCAGCGCGATCTCGTCGATCTCGCCCAGGCGCACCCGCACGCGCGCGCCGCGCGGCAGGTCGTTCGCGCCCAGTACCGGCAGCACCAGGGGCAGGTCGTCCGCGCGCACCAGGCCCTCGCGGAAGGCGGTGGCGGTGAGCTCGGTGATGCCTTGCTGGCGCAGGTACTTCAGCGTCCAGAAGCGCTCCATGCCCGCCTGGTAGCCGTTGTAGGCGGTGTAGGCCGCCTCAAAGCCCGAGATGATGGAAAAGAGCTCGGCGTCCTTGGGTTTGAAGGGGGCGGCCAGGGCCGCGGTGCGGCCATGGCGGGCCGCCGCGATGATCTGCCACTGGTTCACGAGATCGGTGTAGCGCCGCAGCGGCGAGGTGCTCCAGGCGTAGCACTTCACGCCGATGCCTGCGTGCGGGGCGGCCTTGGTTCCCATGCGCACCTTCACCCCCGGGGCGAGGCTGGCCTGGCTGCGGTAGATCGCCGGCACGCCCAGATCGGCCAGCCACTGGCCCCAGGTGCTGTTTGCCAGGATCATGGCCTCGGCCACGATCAGGTCCAGTGGCGCGCCGCGACGGCGCACCGTGATCTGCACCTGCTCCTGGCCGGCCGGTTCGGCGCCGTCGTTGCCCACGAGGCGGAAGTTGTAGTCCGGGCGGTTGAAGGTCTCGGGCTTGCCTCGCACCACCTCGCGCTGCGCCTTGAGGTGCCGTGCCAGCCGATACAGAAAGGACAGAGGCGCGCGCAGGCCCGCGGCCACCTCGGGTACCGCGTCGCCCGCATGGGTCGGATCGTCCAGCCACGCCTCGGTGATGGACGCATCGAGCTGGTCGTGCCGCAGGTTGGCGGCGATCATCACGCGCTCCAGCCGGGTTTCGCTGCCCTGGATCGCCAGGGTGGCTTCGTCGAACTGCACATACAGCGAGGCGGCGGGGCACTCGCGCCCCTCTTGCAGGGTGTAGGCCTGCACCACGTCGTCGGGCAGCATGGTGATCTTGTAGCCCGGCATGTACACCGTGGACAGCCGCTGGCGCGCCAGCAGGTCCAGGGGTGAAGACGGCTGCAGCGCCAGCCCCGGTGCGGCGATGTGGATGCCCACCGTCACTGTGCCGGTGCCCAGGCCCTGCACCGACAGCGCGTCGTCGATCTCGGTGGTGGCGGAGTCGTCGATGGACCAGGCGGGCGCGGGCCCCAGTGGCAGGTCGTCCGCGATGGCCGGTGCCGCCAGCGCGGGAAAGCCAGTGCCCTTGGGAAAGTGCTCGAACAGGAACCGCTTCCAGTGGAACGCGTAGGGCGAGTCGATCGCCCCGGCTTTTTGCAGCAGGGCCAGCGGCGGCTGGTGCGCGTTGCGCGAGGCCTCGACCACCGCCTTGTACTCGGGCGAATTCTTGTCGGGCTTGAACAGGATGCGAAACAGCTGCTCGCGAATCGGTGCCGGGCACTCACCCGCGGCCAGTTCACCAGCCCAGGCCTCGATCTGGGCCAGCTGCTGCTTTTTCTTCTCGATCGCCAGCAGGGCCTGCTGCACGATCTCGGAAGGCGCCTTCTTGAACCGCCCCTTGCCGGCGCGGCGAAAGTAATGCGGCGCCTCGAACAGGCGAAGCAGCGCGGCGGCCTGTTGCAGCAGATCGGCGTTGGCGCTGAAGTACTCGCGTGCCAGGTCGGCGAAGCCGAATTCCTCTTCGGGCGCAAATTCCCAAGCCAGTTGCAGCTCGATTTCCTGGGCCAGGGCCTGCGCGCGGGCCATCAGGTCGGCGGGCTGGGGCTTGTCGAATTTCAGCAGGATGTGGGCCGCCTTGACCTTGACCCGCTTGCCGGTTTCCAGCTCGATCTGGGCGGATGCCTCGGCCTCGGACAGGATCCGGCCCGCCTGGAATTTCCCGGCTTCTTCAAACAGTGCGTACATCCGGGGATTGTCCCATGGGGTCCCTGGGCACCTCCCGGGGCCGGGGCGGGGCTACAGGCCGAGAAAGCCCATCGCTGCCCCGATGTGGTCGGGGAAGTCGCTGATCGCGTGGTCGCTGCCCGCCAGCAAGCGGATCTGTGCGCCGGCGTAGCGGGCTTGCATCTCGCGCCAGTCCAGGACCTCGTCGCCCTGGGCGATCACTGCGAAATAGCGCTCGGGCCGCGTGATCGGCCCGGCGGCGCTCAGGATCGAAAGTTCGTCGACGAATCGCGGCTCGAAGAAAAAGCGCTGCGCCGGGTCGTGCCAGGCCACCTGCTCGCCGATGTGGCGGGCCAGGTCGCGGGCCGGGTGCACCGCCGGATTGAGCAGCACGGCGCGGCATCCGGTGGCCTCGGCCACGCAGGTGGCATAAAAGCCGCCGAGCGATGAACCCATGACCCCCATCGATCCGACCGGCCAGGAGGCGATGCCCTGCATCACCCGGTCCATGGCCTCACGCGGCGAGGGCGCAAGCTGCGGGCACCACCAGGTGACGCCCGGGTGGCGTTCCTGCATCCACTGCGCCACCTGTTGCGCCTTGGCCGAGCGCGGCGACGAGCGAAATCCGTGCAGGTACAGCAGGTGGGTGACGGGTCGGTTCATGGACGGCCTGGGGCGGCAGGGGCGATCATGCCACCCGCCATAATCCGGGCCCATGGCTGCCGTGTTCGAAAAACCTCCCCTGTGGCGTCGCTTCATGCCGCTGCTGCAAGGCTTCGACGGGCCCCTGGCCTTCGCCATCTTCCTTCTGGCCTGCGCGGGACTGCTCACGATGTATTCGTCGGGCTACGACCACGGCACCCGATTTGCCGATCACAGTCGCAACATCCTGATCGCGGGCTTCGTGATGTTCGTCGTCGCCCAGGTTCCGCCGCAGCGCCTCATGGGCCTCGCCGTCCCTCTGTATGTCTTGGGTGTGGCGCTGCTGGTCGCGGTAGCGATCTTCGGCATCACCAAGAAGGGCGCCAGGCGCTGGATCAATGTGGGCATCGTGATCCAGCCCAGCGAGATCCTCAAGATCGCCATGCCGCTGATGCTGGCCTGGTGGTTCCAAAAGCGCGAGGGCCAGCTGCGCCCCTTCGACTTCGTGGTGGCCGGGGCGCTGCTGGTGGTGCCGGTGGGCCTGATCATGAAGCAGCCCGACCTGGGAACCTCCCTGCTGGTGCTCGCCGCAGGCCTGTCGGTAATCTTCTTTGCCGGTCTGCCCCTCAAGCTGATCATCCCGCCAGCCCTCCTGGCGGTGGTGGGCATCATCCTGCTGGTGGTGTTCGAACCCCAGCTGTGTGCGCCCGGCAACCGGTGGCCGGTGCTGCATGACTACCAGCAGCAGCGAATCTGCACCTTGCTGGACCCCACGCGCGACCCTCTGGGCAAGGGCTTTCACATCATCCAGGGGATGATCGCCATCGGCTCGGGCGGTTTCTTCGGCAAGGGCTTCATGCAGGGCACACAGACCCACCTGGAGTTCATCCCGGAGCGCACCACCGACTTCATCTTCGCCGCCTACTCCGAAGAGTTCGGCCTGGTGGGCACCCTGCTGCTGATCGCTGGCTTCATCTTCCTGATCCTGCGGGGGCTGAGCATTGCCATGGAGGCCTCTACCCTGTTCGCGCGCCTCATGGCGGGGGCGGTCACCATGATCATCTTCACCTATGCCTTCGTGAATATGGGCATGGTCAGCGGCATCCTGCCGGTAGTGGGGGTGCCCCTGCCGTTCATCAGCTACGGCGGCACGGCGATGGTCACGCTGGGTCTGGCGCTGGGCATCCTGATGTCCATCGCCAAAGCCCGGCGCCTGGTACAGACTTAGCGGGCGATGCGGGCGCCGGACGGTGCCGCCCGCCCTAGAATGCCCCGATGATCTCCCGCGAACCCACCCTCGAACGCCTGGCCACCGCGCAGCGCATGCTGCTGGAACCGTTTGGCCTGGACGAATCCCACCTCTCGCGCGCCCTCGCCGAAATCGCCACCCACCGGGTGGACGACGCCGACCTGTACTTCCAGTACACCCGCAGCGAAGGCTGGAGCCTGGAAGAAGGCATCGTCAAGACCGGCAGCTTCAGCATCGACCAGGGCGTGGGTGTGCGGGCCGTGAGCGGCGAGAAGACCGCCTTCGCCTACTCCGACGACATCTCCGAGGCGTCCCTGCTGGATGCCGCCCGCACCGTACGCTCCATCGCCGCAGCCAGCGGCAAGGGCCGGGTGCGTGTGCCTGCGCGCAAGGTCGCCCCCAGTCGTGTGCTCTATCCAGGCCTGGACCCCATCGCCACCCTGGACAGCACCGCCAAGGTCAAGCTCCTGGGCCGGGTCGAGACCCTGGCCCGTGCCAAGGACCCGCGCATCGTGCAGGTCATGGCCGGTCTGGCCAGCGAATGGGACGTGGTGCTGGTGGCCCGTGCCGATGGCACCCTGGCGGCCGACGTGCGCCCGCTGGTGCGGCTGTCGGTCTCGGTCATCGCCGAACAGAACGGCCGGCGCGAGTCCGGCTCGGGTGGTGGTGGCGGGCGCTTCGGTCTGGCGTACTTCGACGAGGCGCGCATCGCCAGCTACGTGGACGAGGCGGTCAACGCCGCCCTCACCAACCTGGAATCGCGCCCCGCGCCCGCCGGCGAGATGACCGTGGTCCTGGGCCCGGGCTGGCCCGGCATCCTGCTGCACGAAGCGATCGGCCACGGCCTGGAAGGCGACTTCAATCGCAAGGGTTCCAGCGCCTTCTCCGGCCGGATCGGCAAGCGTGTGGCGGCCAAGGGCGTGACCGTGCTCGATGACGGCACCCTGGCTGACCGTCGTGGCTCCCTGAACATCGACGATGAAGGCCATGCCAGCCAGCGCAATGTCCTGATCGAAGATGGCATCTTGCGCGGCTACATCCAGGACTCGCTCAATGCGCGCCTCATGGGCGTCAAGCCCACCGGCAACGGCCGTCGCGAAAGCTACGCCCACGTGCCCATGCCCCGCATGACCAACACCTACATGCTGGGCGGCGACAAGGCCCCCGAGGAGATCGTGGCCAGCATCAAGAAGGGCCTGTACGCCACCAACTTCGGCGGCGGCCAGGTCGACATCACTTCGGGCAAGTTCGTGTTCTCGGCCAGCGAGGCCTTCTGGGTTGAAAACGGCAAGATCCTCTACCCCGTCAAGGGTGCCACCCTGGTCGGCAACGGCCCCGACGCCCTGACGCGCGTGACCCTGATCGGCAACGACATGGGGCTGGACCCGGGCGTGGGCACCTGCGGCAAGGAGGGCCAGAGCGTGCCCGTGGGCGTGGGCCAGCCCACCCTGCGCATTGACGGCCTCACGGTGGGGGGCACGGCCTGAGCCGTGGGACCCTGCGGACTTGTGCTAGATTCCAGCCCTATGCCTCGCAGCAGCGTTTTCTTTTTTGGCTACTTTTGGTACTTCTCCAGCCCCACCGGCGGCCGAGAGACCTGAGCGTACCCAGAAACAGAACGCACCCAGGAATCTTCGAAAACCGCCGGTCCCCCGGCGGTTTTTTTATGTCCCGTTTCATTTGATTCGAATCCCAAGGAGCCCCTGATGTCCCCCAAGACCGCCCAAGCCAGCGACACCTGGTACGCGCACCCCGTCGACAAGACCAGCCAGACGGACGACCAGCGTATCAAGGACATCACCGTGCTCCCCCCTCCAGAACACCTGATCCGGTTCTTCCCGATCAGCGGCACCCCCACCGAGAAGCTGATCGCGGAGACGCGCCGGCGCATCCACGACATCATGGCCGGCAAGGACGATCGCCTGCTGGTCGTGATCGGTCCCTGCTCCATCCATGACCCGGCCGCGGCTCTGGACTACGCGCGCCGCCTGAAGGCCCTGCGCACCCAGTACGCCGACACGCTGGAGATCGTGATGCGTGTGTACTTCGAGAAGCCCCGCACCACCGTGGGCTGGAAGGGTCTGATCAACGACCCGTACCTCGATGAGAGCTACCGCATCGACGAGGGTCTGCGCATCGCGCGCCAGCTCCTGATCGAGATCAACCGCCTGGGCCTGCCTGCGGGCAGCGAGTTCCTGGACGTGATCTCGCCGCAGTACATCGGCGACCTGATCGCCTGGGGCGCCATCGGTGCGCGCACCACCGAGAGCCAGGTCCATCGCGAACTGGCCTCGGGTCTGTCGGCTCCCATCGGCTTCAAGAACGGCACCGACGGCAATATCCGCATCGCCACCGACGCGATCCAGGCGGCGGCGCGCGGGCACCACTTCCTGTCGGTCCACAAGAACGGTCAGGTCGCCATCGTGCAGACCCAGGGCAACAAGGACTGCCACGTGATCCTGCGTGGGGGCAAGGCGCCCAATTACGACGCCGCCAGCGTGGCAGCCGCCTGCAAGGACCTGGAGGCCGCCGGCCTGCCGCCCACGCTGATGGTCGACTGCAGTCACGCCAACAGCAGCAAGCAGCACGAGAAACAGATGGAAGTGGCCCGCGACATCGCCGGCCAGATCGCTTCGGGTTCGCGCAGCGTCTTCGGTGTGATGATCGAAAGCCACCTGGAGGCCGGTGCCCAGAAATTCACCCCGGGCAAGGACGATGCCTCCAAGCTGGCCTACGGCAAGAGCATCACCGATGCCTGCCTGGGCTGGGAGCCCTCGCAGGAGGCGCTGGCGGTGCTGTCGCAGGCGGTGAAGGCGCGCCGGGGCTAGGTCAGTCTGTCAGATCAAGGGGCAGGGCTGCCGATCGTTCACGCGGCGTTCGCCCCCAGTGCCGCCAGCAGCTTCGCGTGAATTCCACCGAAGCCGCCATTGCTCATACAGAGGATGCGGTCGCCCTCACGGGCGGCGGCTGCCACCTCGCGCACCAGGGTGTCGATATCGCCCGCCACCTGCGCGCGCGCACCCATGGGGGCCAGCGCCTCGGCCGCGTCCCAGTCCAACCCGCCGCTGTGACAGAAGGCCAGGTCGGCCTGCTCCAGGCTCCAGGGCAGCTGCGACTTCATGGTCCCCAGCTTCATCGTGTTGCTGCGGGGTTCGAACACCGCCAGGATCCGCTGACCGGCTTGCAGCTGGCGGCGTAGACCGTCCACCGTGGTGCGGATCGCGGTGGGGTGGTGGGCGAAGTCGTCGTAGACGGCGATCCCGCGCACCGTGCCGCGCAGCTCCATGCGGCGCTTGACGTTCTGGAACTGGCCGAGCGCGCGCGCCGCATCGGCGGGCGCCACGCCCACATGTTCGGCGGCGGCGATGGCGGCCAGCGCATTGAGCTGGTTGTGGACGCCGCCCAGTGCCCATTGCACCCGACCGACCGGCCGCCCCTGCTGCAAGACCTCGAAGTCGCTGGGCTCGCCAGAAGAGGAGTAATCACTCACTGTGGCGCCGAAGCTGCGCACCTCGCTCCAACAGCCCTGGTGCAGCACGCGCGCCAGGCTTTCCTCCAGGCCGTTGACCACCACGCGCCCCGAGGGCGGCACCGTGCGCACCAGGTGGTGGAACTGCCGTTCGATCGCCGCGAGGTTCTCGAAGATGTCCGCGTGGTCGAACTCCAGGTTGTTCAGGATCGCCGTGCGCGGGCGGTAGTGGACGAACTTGCTGCGCTTGTCGAAGAAGGCGGTGTCGTATTCGTCGGCCTCGATCACGAACAGGGGGGTACCGCCGCCGGTATGGGCCTTGGCCCCCAGCCTTGCGGACAGCCCGAAGTTCTCCGGCACCCCGCCCACCAGGAACCCCGGCTGCAGGCCGTCCGCCTCCAGGATCCAGGCCAGCATCGAGGTGGTGGTGGTCTTGCCGTGGGTGCCGGCCACTGCCAGCACATGGCGGCCTTGCAGAACGTTCTCGGCCAGCCACTGCGGGCCGCTGGTGTAGGGCGCCCCCGCATCCAAGATGGCTTCCATCAGGGGGAACTTGGGCGATCCGTCGGGTTTGCGGGCGCGGGAGACCACATTGCCGATCACCCAGACATCGGGCTTGAGCGCCATCTGGTCGGCGTCGAAGCCTTCGATCAGATCAATCCCCAGGGCGCGCAGTTGGTCGCTCATGGGGGGGTAGACGCCGGCGTCGCAGCCGGTCACCTTGTGACCCGCCTCGCGGGCCAGGGCCGCGACACCGCCCATGAACGTGCCGCAAATGCCCAGGATGTGGATATGCATGGGGCTGGATTATCGGCGGCGCGAAGCGTGAAAGAATCGCACGGATGGACAGCGCCAAGCACGAGATCGCCGCCACCGCCGCCCGCCTGGTGGTCGAAGAGGGCCTGGAGTACGGCCCGGCCAAGCGTCGCGCCATCAAGCAACTGGGGCTCGGGCCGCGCACCGCCCTTCCCGACAACGACCTGGTCGAGGAGGAAATCCGCGACTACCTGGCCCTCTTCTGCGCCGACACCCAGCCCGCCGAGCTCGCTGCCCTGCGCCGGCTGGCGGCCCTCTGGATGGAGCGCCTGCAGACCTTTCGCCCGCACCTGTGCGGCGCGGTCTGGCACGGTACCGCCACCCGCTTGTCCGATGTTTACCTGCAGTTGTTCTGCGACGACCCCAAATCCGCCGAGATCGCCCTGATCGACCAGGCCGTCTCCTATGAGGTCCGCACCACCACCGGATTCCATGGCGAGACCGTCGATGCCCTGAGCCTTTCCACCCCCTGCGCTGAACTGGGCGAATCCATCGGTATCCACCTGATGATCCATGACCACGACGACCTGCGCGGCGCTCTGCGCCCCGATGCCCGCGGCCGCCAGCCCCGGGGCGATCTGGCCCACCTGCGAGCTCTGATGGCGGTCGACGCCACCCCGACCGGAGGGCAGTCATGAGCGCCGGGGGCGAGCGGGGCGGCGAGGGCGCTGAGGCCGGGTCACGCCGGGCGTGGCTGGTGGGGGGGGTCGCCACGGTCGCGGCTGCGGCCGGGGCCGGCGTGGCCTGGTGGCGTCTGCGCCCCGCGGGCGTTTCGGGCGGGCCGGCGGACGCCCTGTGGTCGCTCACCCTGGACACTCCCGCCGGTGGCGAGCTTGCGCTGGCGAGCCTGCGCGGCGCTCCGCTCCTGGTTAATTTCTGGGCGACCTGGTGTCCGCCTTGTGTCGAAGAAATGCCGCTTCTGGATCGATTTTTCCGGGAAAATTCAGCATCTGGCTGGAAAGTGCTCGGTCTCGCCATTGATCAGCCCAGCTCGGTCCGGCAGTTCCTGGCCCGCACGCCGGTCAGTTTCCCGATCGGGATGGCGGGCTTGCAGGGCACGGAATTGGGTCGCAGTCTGGGCAATCAGACCGGCGGTTTGCCTTTCACCGTCGTGATCGGCCGAGACGGCCTGATCCGGGAGCGTAAAATGGGGCAAGTCTCGCCCGCCGACCTGGCCCGTTGGAAGGGCGCTGCCAGCGCCTGAGGGTGTTGATCGAATTGGCGTCAATCAATGTGAATTGGCGCCAAAAGCTGTAACTAGATGCAAATTGCGGTACATTAACCGCTTTTCATTGCTTCTCAGGACCTTCGGAGCCCTCCCCCCATGGACTTGCGCAAACTCAAGACGCTGATCGACCTCGTGTCGGACTCGAACGTCTCGGAACTGGAAATCACCGAAGCCGAAGGCAAGGTCCGGATCGTCAAGGGCCAGCCGCCCGTGGTGCAGGCCGCCCCGCTGGCTGCGCCGGTGGCCCTGGCGCCTGCCGCCCCGGTCGCGGTCGCGGCACCGACCGCACCCGCTGCGGCGCCCGCTGCGGCGCCCGCACCCGCCGCCGAGCCTGCCGGCCACGCCGTCAAGTCGCCCATGGTCGGCACTTTCTATCGGTCGTCCAGCCCGGGCGCCAAGGCCTTCGTCGAGGTCGGCTCTCAGGTCAAGGCGGGCGAGACGGTCTGCATCATCGAAGCCATGAAGATCCTTAACGAGATCGAGGCCGACCAGTCCGGCACCATCACCAAGATCCTGTGCGAGAACGGCCAGGCTGTCGAATACGGACAGCCGCTTTTCGTCATCGAGTGATGTTCAAGAAAATCCTGGTCGCCAATCGAGGCGAGATTGCCCTGCGCATCCAGCGCGCCTGCCGCGAGATGGGCGTGACGGCGGTCATGGTCTATTCCGAGGCCGACCGCGAAGCCAAATACGTGAAGCTCGCCGACGAGGCTGTCTGCATCGGGCCGGCCCCCTCGCCCCAGAGCTACCTGAACGTGCCCGCCATCATCTCGGCGGCCGAAGTCACCGACGCCGAGGCCATCCACCCCGGTTATGGCTTTCTCTCCGAGAACGCCGACTTCGCCGAGCGGGTCGAGAAAAGCGGCTTTCAGTTCATCGGCCCCACGCCTGAATCCATCCGGATCATGGGTGACAAGGTCTCGGCCAAGCAGGCCATGATCAAGGCGGGTGTTCCCTGCGTACCCGGCTCCGAGGGCGAACTGCCGGAAGACCCGGTACAGATCCGCCGCATCGCCAAGTCGGTCGGCTACCCCGTCATCATCAAGGCCGCCGGCGGCGGCGGCGGTCGCGGCATGCGGGTGGTCCACACCGAGGCGGCCCTGATCAACGCGGTGCAGATGACGCGCGCCGAAGCCGGCGCTGCCTTCGGTAACCCGGCGGTGTACATGGAGAAGTTCCTCCAGAACCCGCGCCACATCGAAATCCAGGTGCTGGCCGACAAGCACCGCAACGCCGTCTACCTGGGCGAGCGCGATTGCTCCATGCAGCGCCGCCACCAGAAGGTGATCGAGGAAGCCCCGGCGCCCGGTATTGCGCGCAAGCTGATCGAGAAGATCGGTGAGCGCTGCGTGGCTGCCTGCAAGAAGATCGGCTACCGCGGCGCAGGTACCTTCGAGTTCCTCTACGAAAACGGCGAGTTCTATTTCATCGAGATGAACACCCGGGTGCAGGTGGAACATCCGGTGACCGAGCTTATTACCGGCGTAGACATCGTCAAGACCCAGATCCGCGTGGCGGCTGGCGAGAAGCTGCCGTTCGCCCAGCGCGATATCCAGATCCGCGGCCATGCCATCGAGTGCCGTGTGAATGCGGAAGACCCGTACAAGTTCACACCCTCACCGGGTCGCATCACGCAGTGGCACGCCCCGGGCGGGCCGGGTGTGCGGGTCGATTCGCACGTGTACAACAACTACTTCGTGCCACCCAACTACGACAGCATGATCGGCAAGATCATTGTCCACGGCGACACGCGCGAGCAGGCTCTGGCCCGCATGCGAACCGCGCTGCTCGAGACCGTGGTCGAAGGCATCAGCACCAACATCCCGCTGCACCGTGACCTGATGGTGGACGCCAAGTTCATGACGGGCGGCACCAACATCCACTACCTCGAAGAGTGGCTGGGGCATCACAAGCGGTGACCCCCCCGAGGCGCCTGCGGCGCCTCCCCCCAGGGGGCGCCCTCGGTGGACCGGCCAAGCCGGATCCACGCGGGCAATGGAAGTGGGGTGCATGTGGCGGGTGGGCGATGGTTAGACTCTCCTTATGTTCGAACTCTCCCTGCTGGCACCTGAATCGCGCGTCGAGGACGTGTCCGAGGCGCTCGACGCGCTCGATGCCCTGAGTGTCTCGGTCGAAGACGCCGACGCGCACACCGACGCCGAGCAGGCCCTCTTTGGCGAGCCGGGCATGCCGCCGCCCAAGGAGGGCTGGCAGCGCTCGCGTGTGGTGGCCCTGTTTCCCGCCGAGGACGCGGCCCAGGAGGCGGCGCGCCTCTTGCAGCTGCAGGACTTCTTCGAGGGCTGCCGCCTGCTGTCCGTGGCGGCCGTGCCCGAGCAGGACTGGGTGCGCCTGACGCAGTCGCAGTTCGCGCCGGTGGAAGTCACGTCCGAGTTCTGGATCGTGCCGACCTGGCACGAACCGCCGGCGCAGGCGCGCCAGGTGATCCGCCTGGATCCGGGCTTGGCCTTCGGCACCGGCACGCACCCCACGACCCGTATGTGCCTGCGCTGGATCGCCACGCGCTCGCTTTCGGGCCAGCGGGTGCTCGATTACGGCTGCGGCTCGGGCATCCTGGCGATCGGTGCCGCCAAGTACGGGGCCGCCACCATCGACGCGGTCGACATCGACGAGGCCGCGGTACGCGCCACCCTCGACAACGCCCAGGCCAATGGCGTCACCCTGAACGCCGGCCTGCCCGAGGCCGCCAGCGGTCTGTACGACACTGTCCTGGCCAACATCCTCGCCACGCCCCTGAAGATGCTCGCGCCCCTGCTGCGTGCGCACGTGCAGGCGGGCGGCGCGCTGGTGCTGGCCGGTATCCTGGAGCGGCAGGCCGATGAACTCACGCAGGCCTATGCCCCCTATTGCCGCCTGGAGGTGGCCGACACCCAGGAAGGCTGGGTCCTGATGACGGCCCGTTGCTGATTCGGGGCCTGCGGGGCGCTGTCTACAATTTGCGGCATGAGTCTGATCGCCCGGTGCCCCGCGTGCGCCACCCTGTTCCGGGTGGTGCCCGACCAACTGAAAATCTCCGACGGGTGGGTGCGTTGCGGCCAGTGCTCCGAGGTGTTCGACGCCAACCAGACCCTGCAACCTGCGTCCGCGCCACTGGTGCCTGCGGCAACGCCTGAAACCGGCCCGGTCCTCGACCCCGGACCGATCACGTCCCCCGATCCCGAGCCTGCGGCCGACGCGCTGATCGAGCAAGCTCCCGAACCCGCACGAGAGACGGCGCCCGAACCCGAACCGGAACCTGACCTGACACCGGAGCCCGAGCCCGAGCCCGAGCCGGTCTCCGAGCCGGTCCTCGAGCCGGTCCTCGAGGTCGCCGGCGAAACGCCCCCCCCGCTGCCTGGCGCCAGCCCAGGCTCCGAACCGGCCGAGCCCGTCTTCGAAGCCGGCCCCCTGCCGGGTGACGTGCCCGAGGACACGCCCCGTGACGCGCCCGAGGTGCCCCCCGCCGCCGATGACGGCGAAGGCGTACCGCCAGTCGACAGACCCGAGGCGCAGGAGGCCCCCCCGCTGCAAGACCTGGCCTTTGTGCGGCAGGCTCGGCGTCGTGCCTTCTGGCGCCGCCGCGGCGTACGGGTGACCCTGGGCGTGATGGCCGGCGTCCTGTCCCTGTCGCTCGCCGGGCAGATCGTGTTCCACCACCGAGACCGCCTGGCCTCTCAGGTACCCGCCTTGCAGCCTGTGCTTGGCGCCATGTGCGCCTCGTTGAAGTGCCGCCTCGGTCCGCCCCGGCGCATCGAGTCCATCGCCATCGAAAGCTCCGCATTCACGCGGGTGCGTGCGGATGCCTTCCGCCTGAGCCTGACCCTGAGCAACCAGGCGGATATCGCGCTGGCCATGCCGGCGATGGAGCTCACGCTGACCGACCTGCAGGACCAGCCGGTGCTGCGCCGCGTGCTGCAACCCGCCGACCTTGGGCCCGACACGCCTTCAGCCATCGCGGCGCGCACCGAATGGAGCACCACGCTGACCCTGGCCATCGAGCCGGCTGCCAACCCGGCCCGTATCGTGGGCTACCGCGTGCTGGCCTTCTATCCCTGAACCCGCTTCTTCCTTTTTCTTTTCAACGACCAAGGCGTACGACACATGGCTGCCGTGATTTGTGGATCCCTCGCGTTTGACACCATCATGAACTTCGAGGGGCGCTTCTCGCAACAGATCCTGCCCCACCAGTTGCATATCCTGAACGTCTCGTTCCTGGTGCCCACGCTGCGCCGCGACTTCGGGGGCTGCGCGGGCAACATCGCCTATGCGCTCAAGCTCCTGGGCGGCCAGCCCCTGCCCATGGCCACGGTGGGTAGCGATGGCATCGACTACCTCGCGCGCATGAAGGACCTGGGCATCAGCACCGAATTCGTGCGGCAGGTCGATGACACCTACACCGTGCAGGCCATGATCATGACGGACCTGGACAACAACCAGATCACCGCCTTCCACCCGGGCGCGATGATGCAGGCGCACATCACCCGCATCGCGGCGCGCTCGGACATCAAGCTGGGGAT
>JACCEC011053593.1_pt1 | contig 28047 bp, 23 predicted proteins | sample 7450121 | NCBI WGS metagenome assembly JACCEC01 (sample SAMN15323455, study PRJNA562643) | freshwater metagenome | isolation source: river surface water | place: USA:Blue River Watershed | collected 2017-08-18 | reverse complement strand
TCGCTGCGCTGGGGCTTGAAGAAGATCTGCTCGGTGGTGCCATACTCGACCAGGTTGCCCAGGTACATGTAGGCAGTGAAGTCCGAGCAGCGCGCGGCCTGCTGCATGTTGTGCGTCACGATGGCGATCGTGTAGTCGTTCTTGAGCTCGTGCACCAGCTCCTCGACCTTGCCGGTCGAGATCGGGTCGAGCGCCGAGGTCGGCTCGTCGAGCAGCAACACCTTGGGCTTGACCGCCACGCTGCGCGCGATGCACAGGCGCTGCTGCTGGCCGCCGGAGAGCGACAGGCCGCTCTGGTTGAGCTTGTCCTTGACCTCGGTCCACAGCGCCGACTTGGTCAGCGCCCATTCGACGCGGTCGTCCATGTCGCTCTTGCTCAGGCTCTCGTAGAGCTTGACGCCGAAGGCGATGTTGTCATAGATCGACATCGGGAACGGCGTCGGCTTCTGGAACACCATGCCGATGCGCGCGCGCAGCAGGTTCAGGTCCTGCTTCGGGTCGAGGATGTTGGTGCCGTAGAAGTTGATCTGCCCTTCGGCACGCTGGCCCGGATACAGGCTGTACATGCGGTTGAGCGTGCGCAGCAGCGTCGATTTGCCGCAGCCCGACGGGCCGATGAAGGCGGTGACCTTGTTCTCGGCGATGTCGAGGTTGATGTTCTTGAGCCCCTGGAACTTGCCGTAGTAGAAGTTGAGGTCGCGTACCTCGATGGCGTTCCTGGTCTCGGTTGTGGTGACGGTCATGTGTGGGTTTCTCGCTGAAAGTTTTCCAGTGGAAGGAAAGCGGACCGGGCCGGTCAGCTGGCCACCTTGTCGCGGAAGAAGACGCGCGCCAGGATGTTGAGCACCAGCACGGTCAGCGTGATCAGCAGCGCGCCGCCCCAGGCCAGGCGTACCCAGTTGTCATAGGGGCTCATGGCGAACTGGAAGATCACGACCGGCAGGTTGGCAATCGGCTGGCCCATGTCCGAGCTGAAGAACTGGTTGTTGAGCGCAGTGAACAGCAGCGGCGCGGTCTCGCCGCTGATGCGGGCGATGGCCAGCAGCAGGCCGGTGACGACGCCGCTCCTGGCCGCGCGCAGCGTGATGAAGGCGGCAACCTTCCAGCGCGGCGCGCCCAGGCCGAAGGCGGCCTCGCGCAGCGTCGGCGGCACCAGGCGCAGCATGTTCTCGGTGGTGCGGACCATGACGGGAATCGCGATCAGCGACAGCGCGACCGTGCCGGCCCAGCCCGAGAAATGGCCGACCTGGGCGACGAAGATGGCATAGACGAACAGGCCGAGCACGATCGACGGCGCCGACAGCATGATGTCGGTCACGAAGCGGGTGAGCTCGGCGGTCTTGCTCTGGTCGCCGTATTCGGCCAGATAGACGCCGGCAAAGATGCCGATCGGCGTGGCGATCAGGATGGTGAAGCCGACGATGAGCAGGCTGCCGACGATGGCATTGGCCAGACCGCCGCCGTCGGTGCCCGGCGCCGGCGTCGATTGGGTGAACAGGTTCCAGTCCAGCGCGGCGAAGCCGTTGTAGAACAGCACGCTCAGGATCCAGAGCAGCACGAGCAGGCCGAGCGCCATGGCACCCATCGACAGGGACAGGCCGACGGTGTTGGCCAGCTTGCGCTTGCGATAGAGGTAGGAGGTGTTTTGCATTTCCATGTCTTTCGGGCGGGATCAGTTGCCCTTGGCCTTCTCGGCACGGATCAGCATGACCTTGGCGACAGCCAGCACGATGAAGGTGATCACGAACAGCAGGAAGCCGAGGCCGAACAGCGCCGAGATGTGCATGTCGGCCGCTTCGCCGAACTCGTTGGCCAGGGTGGAGGCGATCGAGGTGCCGGGCGAGAACAGCGAGGCGCTGAGCTTGTTGGAGTTGCCGATCACGAAGGTCACGGCCATGGTCTCGCCCAGGGCGCGGCCCAGGCCGAGCATGACGCCGCCGACCACGCCCTTTTGCGTGTAGGGCAGCACCACGTAACGCACCACTTCCCAGGTCGTGCAGCCCAGGCCGTAGGCCGACTCGCGCAGGATGGGCGGCACGATCTCGAACACGTCGCGCATCACCGCGGCGATGAAGGGCAGCACCATGAAGGCCAGCACCAGGCCGGCGGCCAGGATGCCGATGCCGTTCATCGCGCCGCCGAAGAAATGGCCGATCAGCGGCATCTGGCCCAGCGTGGACTGCAGCGCCGGCTGGCCGTACTCGGCAAACAGCGGCGCGAAGATGAACAGGCCGAACATGCCGTAGATGATGGATGGCACGGCAGCCAGCAGCTCGACTGCGGTGCCCAGCGGGCGGCGCAACCAGACCGGACAGGTCTCGGTGAGGAACAGCGCGACGCCAAAGGACAGCGGCACGGCGATCAGCAGAGCGATCGCTGCGCTGGCCAGGGTACCGACGACCGCGATCGCGGCGCCGAACTCCTCGTTGACGATGTCCCATTCGACGCGCCAGATGAACCCGAAGCCGAACTGCTTGAATGCCGGCCAGGCATTGATGAACAGCGAGACGATGATTCCCAGCAATGCGACCAGCACGAGCAGCGAGAAGCTCAGCGTGACCTTGTGAAAGAAGAAATCCTGGATTCGCTGGCGCTTGACGATGTCGAGCATGCGCTGCTCTTCACGTCCGCCGGCGGCCTGGGCTAGGCTCATGGTGGCTCCCATGCTCATAGGTTCTGTGGAGTTGAATTGAAAGCGGCCATTGCGCCGGCGTGACGGGTCACGGGCGCAATGACGGACGGCTGACGCTTACTTGATCTGCGACCAGACCTTGCTCTGGATCTGTGCCGTCACGGCGTCAGGCATCGGCACATAGTCGAGGTCCAGGGCCAGCTTCTTGCCGTTCTTGAATGCCCAGCTGAAGAACTTGAGCGCTTCCTGCGAGGCGGCCTTGTCGGCCGGATCCTTGTACATCAGGATGAAGGAAGCGGTGGTCACCGGCCAGCTGGTCGCGCCCTTGGCATCGACCATCGACACACCCATGCCCGGCACGCTGAACCAGTCCACACCGGCAGCGGCAGCGGCGAAGGTGGTGTCGTCAGGGCTGACGTACTTGCCATCCCTGTTTTGCAACTGCATGAAGTTCATGTTGTTCTTCTTGACGTAGGCGTATTCGACATAGCCCAGCGCGCCCTTGACGCGGTTGACGTTGGCGGCGACGCCTTCGTTGCCCTTGCCGCCGACCGAGGAGTCAGCCGGCCACTTGACGGCAGCGCCCTTGCCGACCTTGTCGGCCCATTCCTTGCTGACGGCGCTCAGGTAGTCGGTCCAGTTGAAGGTGGTGCCCGAGCCGTCGGCGCGGTGCACGATGGTGATGGCCTGATCCGGCAGGCTCTTGCCCGGGTTCAAGGCGGCCAGCCTGGCGTCGTTCCACTTGGTGATCTTGCCCAGGAACATGTCAGCCAGCACGGGACCGGTCACGCGCAGCTCGCCGGGCTTGAAGCCTTCGAGGTTGACCACCGGCACGGTGCCGCCGATGATGGCCGGGAACTGGACCATGCCGTCACGGTCGAGTTCATCGCCCTTGACCGGGGCATCGGAAGCGCCGAAGGTCACGGTCTTGGCACGGATCTGCTTGATGCCGCCCGAGGAGCCGATCGACTGGTAGTTCAGGCCGACGCCGGTTTCCTTCTTGTAAACCTCGGCCCACTTGGCGTACATCGGGTACGGGAACGTGGCGCCCGCGCCGGTGATGTCGGCAGCAGCAGCAAAAGTCGGCAGCGCAAAACTGGAGACTGCGACTGCAGCGGCGGCGACGGTCTTGAGGAAGTGGCGTTTCATGGTCGACATCCTTGAGGTGTTGTGAGGAATGGGCTCACTTTATGCCCGCTGTGTGACAGTGATGTGACAAATCATGCCTGTAAAAAGCGCCTGGGGCCAGCGCGCGACAAATGACGGAAAGATGGGCTGAAGCGGCCCGGAGCGCTGGCAGCCCGGTGTTATGCTGGCGGTCATTTTTTCAATCAGACATGCAAAACGGAACCCTGCTGGCTGCCGTGGACCTGGGGTCCAACAGCTTTCGCCTCGAAATCGGCCGCTACGACTCCGGCCACATCGAAAGAGTCGAGTACCTCAAGGAGACCGTGCGCCAGGGCAGCGGCCTCGACGAGGACAAGAACCTGAGCCTGGTGGCGATGGAGCGCGGCTGGGAATGCCTGGCGCGCTTCGGCGAGCGGCTGCAGGGCTTCGGCAAACACCAGGTACGCGCAGTCGCCACGCAGACGCTGCGCGAGGCGCGCAACCGCGACGACTTCACGCGCCGCGCCGAGGAGATCCTGGGCTTTGCGATCGAGGTGGTCTCGGGCCATGAGGAAGCGCGCCTGATCTACCAGGGCGTGTCGCACCTGCTGCCGCAGTCGGACGAGCGCCGGCTGGTGATCGACATCGGCGGGCGCTCGACCGAGGTCATCCTGGGCCAGGGCTACAGCGCCAGCCAGGTGGAGTCCTACCGCCTGGGCAGCGTGGCCTGGTCGACGCGCTACTTCCCGCGCGGCCAGATCACGCCGCAGGCGCTGCGGACCGCCGAGATCGCCGCCAAGGCCGTGCTCGAGGAAGCGCTCGACGCCTATCCGGTCGGCAGCTGGGACCAGGCCTACGGCAGCTCGGGCACCGTCGGCGCGGTGGCCGAGATCCTGACGCTCAACGGCTTCCCCGCCGGCCAGATCACGCGCGCCGGTCTCGACTGGCTGACCGAGAAGCTGCTGCGCGCGGGACACCCCGACCACCTGCGGCTCGAAGGCCTGAAGGACGACCGCCGCCCGGTGATTGGCGGCGGCATCGGCGTGCTGCGCGCGGTCTTCGACCTGTTCAGGCTGGAGACGCTGACCAAGGCCGATGGCGCGCTGCGCCAGGGTGCGCTCTACGACCTGATCGACCGCGAGAACGACAGCACCGACGTGCGCGAGCGCACCGTGCGCTGGCTGGCCGAGCGCTATTGCGTCGATGCGGCACAAGCCAGGCGCGTCGGACATGTCGCCACCGAGCTGTTCGCGCAGATCGCAGACCCGGACCCGAACAACGGGCGCTATTCGCGCAAGCTGGTCTGGGCCGCGCGGCTGCACGAGATCGGCACGCATATCTCTCACAGCGACATGCACCGGCATGGCGCCTACATCCTCGGTCACGCGGACGCGCCCGGCTTCACGCTGGAGGAACTGCACCGCATGAGCCAGCTCGTGCTGGGCCAGCGCGGCAAGCTGCGCAAGATCGAGGACTATCTCGACGACGAGCTGTTCGCCAAGCAGCTGCTCTGCCTGCGCCTGGCGGTGCTGCTGTGCCACGCGCGCCAGGACCCCGACATTGCGCCGCTGCGGCTGGGCTATGGCACACGCCAGTTCCGGCTGACGGCGGCATCGGGCTGGGCGCGCAGCTACCCCCAGTCGGCCTGGCTGATCGAGGAGGAAGTCGCGACCTGGCAGAAGTCGGGCTGGCGCCTGGCGGCTGATCTGGGTTGAGCGCTGGGGCCGGGCTGGGGCAGCTGGACGCCCGGCCTCGACGCGACGGATGACAAAAGCGCCCCGCAGGGCGCTCTCATGTGGACCTGCCAGACAGTTCAGCCTGGCCGGACAGGATCAGAAGGCGTGGCGGACGCCGACGGCCAGGGTCTTGTTCTTGCCGAGGTCGGCGCCGGTGCTGTCGTTCTTCTTGTCAAAGACCTTGTAGCCGGCATACAGGTCGGTGCGCTTGCTCAGCACATAGTTGGCGGCCAGGGTATAGCCGCTGGACTTGTAGTCGGTGCCCGAGACGGCGTCATACTTGGCGTGGGCATAGCCGGCGAAGACGTTGACGTTGCCAGCCACCGGAGCGGAAACGCCGAGGGTGTAACCCTTCTCGTCACCCTGCTTGCCGCCGACGGCCTTTTCGCTCTTGGCAGTCTGGTAATTGCCGACCAGCTTGGCCACGCCGAAGTCATACGAGGCAGCCAGCAGGTTGAAAGTGGTGGAATCGATGCCAGTGAGGGCGGTGTTCTGCTTTTCTTCCTTCTGGTAGCCGTAGCCCACCAGCAGCGGACCGTTGGCATAACGGACTTGAAGAGAGGTGGCATCCGCAGCATCGACGGTGGCGGTCTTGTTCTCGCCCAGCGAGACGGCGACCGATCCGCTGAAACCGTTGAACACCGGCGACATGTACGCGATCGCGTTGCTCACCTTGTCGCTGTAGTCCAGGCCTGCGGTCTTGTAGACACCGGCGCTGCTGTTGACCGGGCTCATGTTGGTGTCGCCGATCGGGTTCGAGGCGGCGCGCAGGCTGTCATACGGAGTCCCCATGCGGCCCAGGGCCACGGTACCGAAGTTGCCCGACAGGCTGACGTTGGCGGCGCGGTCGAAGCCGGTGTACTTGCTGCCATCGGCGTTGGTGACGGTCTTGGCGCTGCCATCATCGACGTTGAAGCCCGATTCCAGCACGAAGTCGGCCTTCAGGCCACCGCCCAGGTCTTCACTGCCCTTGATGCCCCAGCGGCTCGACTTCAGACCACTGGTGCCGACAGCGGTCTGGCGCTGTTTGGTGTTGTCCGCCCCCGCGTTGTTGATGGTGTCACGGGTTTGACCGACGAAAGCATCGACGATGCCGTACAGCTGAACGGAAGATTGGGCCATTGCGGCGCCGGAAGCGGCCAGCACGGCCAGGGCGATCAGGTGCTTTTTCATAGGATTTCCTGTTGGTGCGAGGTCAGGGCCGCATCTGCTGCCCTATCACATCCCCCTTCGCAGGGGATAGAGTGATTACCCCAAATCAACGTGACAATCCCGTGAAACCGCCCATTCTTGTTGCCTGAAAGCAACAAACTGGACGATCAGAACTGGCTGCTTCTGCTGTTCCTGAGCCGGCGGCGCTCGAAATGCTTGAGGCCGACGAAGGTCGCGAAGCCGATCAGGCCCGAGACCAGCGCGAACAGGCCGTAAGCGACCGGCCAGGGTACGCCCTGCGTCATCATCGAGAACTCGGACATGCCACCCATGCCGGCCAGGATGTTGATCGGCATGCAGACCACGCTGAAGACGGTCAACTGGTTGACGCGCTTGTTCTGGTTGATGTTGATGAAGCCGATGGTCGCGTCCATCAGGAAGTTGATCTTGTCGAACAGGAACGAGGTGTGGCTGTCGAGCGCATCGACGTTGCGCAGGATCTGCTTGGCGTCCTCCTGTTGCGCAGGCTTGAGCAGGCGGCCGCGCATCAGGAAGTTCAGCGCGCGCCGGGTGTCGAGCATGTTGCTGCGGATGCGGCCGTTCTGGTCTTCCTCCTCGGCGATGTCGGCCAGGATGGCGGCGGCCTGCTCGTCGCTGACCGACTCGTTGAGCACCAGCTTGCCGGCCTTGGCCAGCATGGCGTAGCTGTTCTCGAGCGAATCGGCCGAGCATTCGACGTCGGCACCGTAGAGGTCGAGCAGCACATCGACCGCATCGCTCACGTAGCCGGGCTGGGTCCTCGCCAGGCGCTTTTGCAGCCGGAACACCGGCAGCTCCTCGTCACGCAGCGTGAACAGGATGCCACGGCGCAGCACGAAGGCGACCGGCACGCTGCGCGAATCGCCGGCACGGTCGAGCAGGAAGTTCGAGTGCAGGTGGAAGGCGTCATCCTCGCCAATATGGAATCGCGCGCTGACCTCCAGCTCGGTGACGTCGAGCGGGTCGGGCAGCTCGACCTGGAAATGCGCCGCGATCCAGGAACGCTCGGCCTTGCTCGCGTTGACCAGATCGACCCAGATCGGACGCACGCCGAACAGGTCGCGCTTGGCCGCCACGGGCAGCTGGCGCAGCCGGCCCTCGACCAGCTCGAACACGTTGAGCCGGCTGCCCTCGAGCTCGGGCTCTCGACCCGGTGCGAGCTCCTCGCGCCGCTCGTCGGACAGCTCCCACAGCACATCGTTGACGCGCTGGGGCGGGATGCGCTCCCAGAGCACGCGCGCCTGCTCCAGTCCCAGCCCGTCGAGCGTCTCGCCGAGTTCGTGCGCGCTCATCGACTTGATGCTGGCCAGCAGCTCGGCGTCCTGCTGCTTGTGCAGCAAGCCTTCCTCGAGGTCGTGACGCGAGCTGCGCTGGCGGCGCACGAAGGCGTCGACGAGTTTCTGCTTTTCGAGCATTTCCCTGATTTTTTCCAGCGACATGGCTTGCGGCTCGGAATGGGTCCGGCTACCGGAGGGCAGTTCGGAGAATGACAAGCCAAGGCTGCCGATGGACCGGGCGGACCGGAGCCACGCCTCAGGCACCCGGTTCGAGGTATTCCTCGATCAGGACATGGACCACGGCCTGCCCGCCCGGATCGCCTGCGAAGCCATCGACGGCCTGCGTGATGATCTCGTAGCGCAGCACGATCAGGCCGCGCAGCTCCTCCCATTCCTGCAGTCGCTCGCCGGATGACGCCGACGCCTGCGGGAAGAAGGACGGATCACGGTCCAGGATGCGCCGGGTGTGGCCGGGGTTGAGCGGAGCACCCAGCAGCATCGCCAGCCTGGCGATGCGGGTGTTGAGTGCCTCCAGCTTGGCGCCGAGGCGCGAGACGGGATCGAATGCTGCAGCGTCCAGACGCTGGCTGACCTTGTAATTCATGCGGTTCCGTGCAGCTGATCCGGCGCGGGAAGCGGATCAGGCCATGTGGTGCAGGCCGGCATCGACATAGACGACGTCACCGGTCATTCCCGATGCCGCGCCCCCGACCAGGAAAGCGACGACCCGGCCGACCTCGGCGATGTCGACCAGACGCCGACCGGGCGAGCGGGTCCTGGCCATCTCGATGAGTTCATCGAAATGGTCGATGCCGGAAGCGGCACGCGTCATCAGGGGGCCGGGCGACACCGCGAACACGCGCACGTCACGCTCGCCGAGTTCGTTGGCGAGGTAGCGCACGGTGGACTCAAGCGCCGCCTTTACCGGCCCCATGACATTGTAATGGTCAACCACCTTGTCGGCGCCGTGATAGCTCATCGTGATGAGCGCGCCGCCCGGATTGAGCAGCGGCTCGGCATGGTGCGCCATCTCGATGAAGCTGTGCACCGAGACCTGCATCGCCTGCAGGAAGCCGGCCTGCGAGCAGTCGATGATGCGGCCGTGCAGGTCGGCGCGCGGAGCGAAGGCGATCGAGTGGATGACGAAATCGAGGCTGCCCCACTGCTCGCGGATGCGCTCGAAGACGGCCTGCATCTGGCCCGGCTGGGTGACATCGAGCGGCAGCAGCAAGTCGGCGTCGATCTGCTGTGCCAAGGGCTCGACATGGGGCCTGGCCTTGTCGTTGAGATAGGTCAGCGCGATCTCGGCGCCGAAGGCGCGCAGCTTGGCCGCACAGCCGAAGGCGATGCTGTCGCCGTTGGCCACGCCGACGACCAGGCCGCGCTTGCCCTTGAGCATGTCGCCGATGCGGCTGTTCTCGTCCCAGACCTTGGGCAGCGGGTCGTGCGAATTGTGATCCTTGAACATGTGTCTTTCCGTGGGGTTCAGATGGCGGCCTCGGCCTCGGCGCGGGTCTCGTAGATATGTGGCGCCAGGCCGCGCTCACGGATCGCGGCGCCGAGCTTGTCGCGCAGGAAGGCGCTGGTACTGTAGCGGGTGACCTGGCCGTAGTAGTGCTCGACCATGTGCTCGACCACCCGGGCGTAGGCGTCCATGGCCGGCTCCAGGATCTCGAAGCCGTCGTAGTTGACGACGACATCGACGCGGTGGCCGATCGCCTGGCACTGGCGCTCGACCGCGGCCTGCACCTCCTGCGCGTCCCTGGGGCTGACGAGTCGCAGGCCCTGGAAGTTGAGGAACAGGCGCTGGCGCTCGGGCTGCCAGCTGATGCGCTCGGGCAGCGCAATCGCCAGCAGGCTGTCCTTCAGGCCCATGGCTTCGGGACGGAAGATGCGCGCGTCCATCAGCACCGGCTGGCGCACGATGGGGCGGAACGCCATCTGCGAGAGGATGTCGCGCTCGATGTCGATGCCCGGCGCGACCTCGACCAGCTCCAGGCCCTCGGGGGTGAGCGCGAAGACGCAGCGCTCGGTGACGTAGAGCACCTTCTTGCCGGCCCTGGCCGCGTAGTCGCCGCTGAAGGTGACCTGCTCGATCGCCTCGACGAACTTGCGGTGCCGGCCCTCCTGCACAATCGTCAGCTTGCCATCCTCGACGGCCACCTGCAGGCCGCCGGCGCTGAAGGTGCCGACGAAGACCACGGTACGGCTGTTCTGCGTGATGTTGATGAAGCCGCCAGCGCCCGCCAGCTTCGGGCCGAAGCGGCTGACGTTGATGTTGCCGCGCGCATCGCACTCGGCCAGCCCGAGCACGGCGAGGTCCAGACCGCCACCGTCGTAGAAATCGAACTGCTGGTTCATGTCCAGCTGCGCGGTCGCGTTGGTCGAGCTGCCGAAGTTCAGGCCGCTGCCGGGCACGCCGCCCACCACGCCGGGCTCGGCGGTCAGCGTCATGTAGGGCAGCAGCCGCTCCTCGTTGGCGATGTCGGCCACGCCCTCGGGCATGCCGATGCCGAGGTTGACGACGGCGTTGGGCAGCAGCTCGCAGGCGGCGCGGCGGGCGATGATCTTGCGCTCATCGAAGGGCATGGCGGGAAGCGCGTCGAACGGCACGCGCATCTGGCCGGAGAGCGCCGGGCTGTAGGCGGTGCCATAGGTCTGCCGGTGGTATTCGGGGCGCGCCAGCACGACGCAATCGACCAGGATGCCGGGCACCTTGACCTGGCGCGGCAGCAGGCTGCCGCGCTCGCACAGGTACTCGACCTGCGCGATCACGATGCCGCCCGCGTTCTTGACCGCCATGGCGACGGCCAGCGTGTCCTGCGTCAGCGCCTCGCGCTCCAGCGACAGGTTGCCGTCCGGGTCGGCGACCGAGGCGCGGATGAAGGCCACCTGCGGCTTGGGCAAGCGGTAGAACAGCAGCTCCTCGCCGGCGAGCTCGGTGACGCTGACCAGGTCCTCGGTGGTGCGCGCGTTGACCTTGCCGCCCTGCAGGCGCGGATCGACGAAGGTGCCCAGGCCGACGCGCGAGAGGTTGCCGGGCAGGCCGGCGGCGATGTCGCGGTACAGGTGCGAGATCACGCCCAGCGGCAGGTTCCAGGCCTCGATGCGGTTGTCCATCGCCATCGCGCCGAGGCGGGGCACCAGGCCCCAGTGGCCGCCGATGGCGCGGCGAATCAGGCCGTCGAGCGCGATGCGGTTGAGCCCCTGCTCCTTGCCGTCGCCGGGGCCGCCGCCGAAGATCAGCGTCAGGTCGCGCGGGGCCTGGCTGGCCTCGAAGCGCTGCTGCAGCGCAAGCAGCAGCTCATCGGGAACGCCGACGACGCCAAAACCCGAGCAGACCAGCGCGTCACCATCGTGGATCAGTTCGACCGCCTGTTGCGGGGTCACGACTTTGGATTTCATGCCGACTCCTGCGACTGCGCCGTCTCGGGCGCGGCAAGCCTGTCCTGGGCGGCTTCGGCGCTGATGGCCGCGACCTCCTGGCCGAGCAGCCGCTCCATGGCTTCGAGCATGTGCAGCGATTGCGGCTCCATCTCGGCGCGGTCGCCGACGATGAAGTGCACGATCGCTATCGCCTGGCGGCGCTGCTCGGGCAGCGGCAGCAGGCGCGGCAGGCTGAGCAAGGCCTGCTCGGGCTCGAACTCGATGATGACGGACTGCTCGTGGATCAGTTCGGCCCGGCGCGCGGCGCCCAGGCCGGAGAACGGCGGCTCGCTGGTCAGCACCCGGGCCGAGCGCTCGAGGCGATCGCGCCGGACCGAGCCGCGCGTGTCGGCCAGCAGGATCAGCATGCGGATCACGCCGGCCTCGAAGCCGTCGTCGTCGATCTTCGACAGCGTGGCCTGCACCGCCGGCAGCCAGCGCAGCTCCTCGGGCTTCTTGCGCAGGCGCTCGCGCGCCATCGGCTGGCCGTACCAGTTCATCCAGGGCGAGCCGTAGATCGACAGGAAGCTGAGCTCGTAGGCGCTGTCGCGCAGGTCACGGCAGAGGTCCAGGCCCTGCGTGATCGCCGCCGCGCAGTTCTTCTCCCAGGCCAGCCAGGGGTTGTCGGCCGCCACCGGCTGGCGTTGCTCGCGGACCTGACCGGCCAGCGAACCCACCCAGGCCATGGCCGGATTCTCGTCCGAGAAGGCGCGGCGGCTGATGCGCCCGGGGTGCAGTTCGCGCAGCAATTCGGCAGACTGCGGCGTCACCAGCGACTGGACCAGGGGCCTGGCCGTGGCCTCGTAGAGGTCGGCGCCCAGGCGCGACAGTCGGGCCACGGCGCCGAAACCGCGTTCGAGCTCGCGGTCGTTGGGCACCACCTGCAGGATGTCGCCCATCTTGCGCTCGTGGAAGCTGACGACGAAGCGCTCGTCGGCGCCCTCGCCTTCGCTCTGGTCGATCTTCATCTCGTAGAGGCCGGGGGGCAGCGCCTCCAGCGTCTTGAGCGTCGAGGTGACCTCGGCATGCTCCTTGCGCGCGATCGATGAGGAGACGAAGATGCCCAGGTGGCCGATATGGTCATGCACCATGTAGACGATGCGCTGGCCACGGATGCGGATCTCGTTCTCATCGACGTAGGTGTCGACGATCCAGTTCAGCGCCTGCTGCGGCGGCGTGATGTTGTCGCCCTTGCTGGCGAAGACGACGATGGGCGAGCGGATGAACTTGAGGTCGAGGTGGAGGCCGGGTTCGAGTTCGGCCTCGCCGCGCGAGAGCTTGTTGCCGATGAAGATCTGCTCGACGATCCAGCGCATCTCGGACTCGTTGAGGAAGTGGTAGCCGCCCCACCAGCGCTCGAACGCCAGGAAGCTCTCGCGCGCCTGATCGACATTGGCATAGAGGTCGTAGTACTTGCCGAAGTAGTTGCGGCCCGGGTTGAGCTGCTCGAAGTTGCTGACCAGGTGGGCGCCGTCGAATTCGCCGTTGGCCAGATCCATCGACAGCAGCGCCGGCGCGAGGCCGCCCATCAGGCCGCCGCTGTAGCGCATCGGGTTGGCGCCGACCTCGCCCGACCAGGTCGCCACCGGCGAGCCGTTGATGACCAGCGGCCCGGTGATGTCGGGGTTGGCCGCTGCCAGCACCAGCGTGGCCCAGCCGCCCTGGCAGTTGCCGAAAACGACCGGCTTGGGCGCTTGCGGGTGGCGGCGCGAGATCTCGCGCAGGAACTCGGCTTCGGCGCGCATCACGTCGGCCAGCGTCTGACCCGGTTCGGGATGCTGGCGGAAGACGACGAAATAGACCGGATGGCCGTCGCGCAGCGCGACGCCGACCTGGCTGTCGGGCTTGAAGCCGCCGATGCCGGCGCCGTGGCCGGCGCGCGGGTCGATGATCATGAAGGGGCGCTTCCAGTCCAGCGTCTCGCCGCCGTCAGGGCGCAGGATCTTGAGCAGCTGGTAGTTGGCCGGGCGGTCGAAATGCCGCGCGTCGAGCACCAGCTCGTACTGGTAGTCGAGCACCGGTGGCGTGCCGGCTTCCTGGTGGGCGCGATCGTTGCCGGCGCGCTCGCGCAGCACATCGACGGTCAGCGCGCTGCGCTGGGCAGCGTCGATCAGGTATTGCGCCGCATCGGCCACCAGGGTGCCGTCCTGCGTGCTGCGGACCAGGCGCTGCTGGGCCTCCAGCCCCGAGCGCAGGAACTCGATCGCGCGGCCGGCGTGGCCCTGGAAGATCTTTTGCGCATGGGTGGCGCTGCAGCTGGAGAGGCGCTGGAGTTGCGTCGCGTATTCAGCTCGCTCCTGTGCCAGACGGGTCGGCAGCTGGGCCGGACTGTAGTGGGATTGCATGGCGGGTCTTGGCTAGTGAAGGAAGGAATTCAGGAGATGGTCAGCTCGGGCGGCATGCGCTCCTCGCCGGTGCGGGCACCAGCCCCGGTCCAGATTTTTCCAAGGCTTGTTGATCGGCAATTTCATGGCTTGAGCGTCGGATCAGGGTCTTCCCTGGCAGCTCAGGCATTTGCCGAGGCAGAATTATCACATCTTTGGCAACAAAAACCCGGGCGCCAGAGCCAGTCGAGGGCTTGACCCAGACAGACAAGCAATATCGGGACCAGCTCAGCAGAAACGATCCCGGCATCACCCCATTGCCTTGGGGCGCGCCTCAGATGAACTCAGGCGTCTGCACCGTCACGATCACGGTCTGCAGCACGCCATGGCGCTCGCGCTGGCGCAGCCACCAGACAGAACCCTTCCTGATCGAGCAGTCGAGCTCGCTGTGCCCCAGCAGCCGGGCCACGACCCGGCCCAGCGTGGGCTGGTGGCCGACGATCAGCGCCGGGTGGTGCAGCTGCGGCCACTGCACCAGTTGCAGCAGCTCGTCAGGCCCCGATTCGGGGCGCAGTGCATCGCTCAGGCGGTACTTGCGGCCCAGCGCCAGCACCGTCTGCTCGGTGCGCACGGCAGGACTCGACCAGATGCGCGTGTCCTCGGGCAGGCGCTGCTGCAGCCAGGCCGACATGCGGGCGGCCTGCTTCTCGCCCTTTTGCGTGAGGCGGCGCGACAGGTCGTTGCCGCCGTTTTCATCGTCGTCGATCAGGTCCTCGGCCTCGGCGTGGCGCCACAGGATCAGGTCGTTCATGCTTTTCCTCCATAACGTGCCATCAGCTGCGCCTGGGCCGAATGCACCGGCGCGCGCGACTTGGCCGCCTGCCCCCTGAGGTAGACCCCGTCGGGCTGCAGCAGCCAGGCATCCGTGTTGTCGGCCAGGTACAGCTCCAGGCATTCCTCGATGATGCGGCGGCGCAGCGCCGGATCGGTCACCGGCCAGGCCAGCTCGACGCGGCGCAGCATGTTGCGGTTCATCCAGTCGGCACTCGACAGCCAGAGATCAGGCTGGCCATCGACCTCGAACAGGAACACGCGCGAATGCTCAAGCAGGCGGCCGATGATCGAGCGCACGCGGACGTTGTCGGTCTGGCCCGGCACGCCGGCGGGCAGGATGCAGGCGCCGCGCACGATGACATCGACCTTCACGCCAGCCTGCGAGGCCAGCGCCAGCGCGCGCGCCAGCGGCTCGTCGGTCAGCGCGTTCATCTTGAGCACGATGCGCGCTGATCTGCCTGCGCGCGCCGCGGCGGCGGCGGCCTCGATGCGCTCGAGCATGCCGCGGTGCAGCTGGAAGGGCGCGATCAGCAGCTTGTTCAGGCGCGAGAGCCGGTTCTGGCTCGCCAGGTGCAGGAAGACCTGCTCGAGGTCGGCGGTCAAGCCCTCGTCGGCGCTCAGGTAGCTGATGTCGGTGTAGAGCCTGGCGGTGCCGGGGTTGTAGTTGCCGGTCGAGACCTGCGCGTAGCGGCGGATGCGGCCCTGCTCGCGCCGCGTGACCAGCAGCATCTTGGCATGCGTCTTGAGCCCGACCACGCCATAGACCACCTGCGCGCCGACCGCTTCGAGCAGCTCGGCGTTGTTGATGTTAGCCTCCTCGTCGAAGCGCGCCTTGAGCTCGACTACCGCAGTGACCTCCTTGCCGCGGCGCACCGCCTCGCGCAGCAGGCTGGTGATCTCGCCCCGGCTGCCGGTGCGGTAGAGCGTCTGCTTGATCGCCAGCACATCCGGGTCCTCGACCGCTTCGCGCAGGAAGGCCAGCACGGCGTCGAAACTCTCGTAGGGCTGGTGGATCAGCACGTCGCCCTGGCGCAGCCGCTCGAAGAAGGACTGGCCCGGCGTGAGCTGCACCGGCCAGCCGGGCTGGTAGCGCGGGAAACGCAGCTCGGGCGCATCGACCAGATCGATGAGCTGGGTCAGCCGCACCAGGTTGACCGGGCCCGGCACGCTGTAGAGCGACTCGCGCGGCAGACCGAACTGCTGCAGCAGGAAGTCGGACAGGAACTCCGAGCAGCCGGCCGAGACCTCCAGCCGCAGCGCGCGGCCGTAGTGGCGATGCTGCAGGCCCACGCGCAGCGCGGTGCGCAGGTTCTTGACCTCCTCCTCATCGACCGCCAGGTCGGAGTGGCGCGTGATGCGGAACTGCGAGAACTCGGTCACCTGGCGCCCCGGAAACAGGTCGCCCAGGTGCGAGCGGATCACGCTCGAGATCGAGACGAAGTGCGCCTGCTTCGAGCCCCTGACCACGGGCATGCGGATGAAGCGCGGCAGCGAGCGCGGCACCTTGACGATGGCGACCTCGTTCTCGCGCCCGAAGGCGTCGTGCCCCGACAGGCGCACGATGAAGTTGAGCGACTTGTTGGCCACCTGCGGGAAGGGGTGGGCCGGATCGAGTCCCACCGGCAGCAGCAGCGGCTGCACTTCCCGGGTGAAGAAGTCACGCACCCAGCGCCGCTGGCGCAGGTTGCGCTGGCCGTGCGGCACGATCTTGATGCCGCGCTTCTCCAGCAGCGGCAGCAGTTCGTCGTTGTAGATCGCGTACTGCTGCTCGACCAGGCGGTGCACATGGGCCGAGACCTCGGCGTGGCTGCGCGCGGTCACGGCGCCGCGCTGCTCGTTGCTCAGGCGCGCGCTCAGGTGGGGTGCGAAGCGCACCTCGAAGAACTCGTCGAGGTTGGACGAGACGATGGTGAGGTAGCGCAAGCGCTCGAGCAGCGGCACCTCGGGCCGGCGTGCCCAGTCCAGCACGCGCTCGTTGAAGGCCAGGATGCTGTGGTCGCGGTCCAGAAATGAGACTCTGGTGGTCTGAGAAGCGGCCATCATGGGTTCAGGAATCATGGAAATCAATTTTCCATTTTCCCAAGGTTATGTGACAGTTCCGTGACAATAATTCACTGGAAATTAGCATTCATGTCACCAGGATGTCATGATGCCGTCACAAGCCGTGCGGCGGGCACAGCAGCGTCCTGCGACTGCAGGCGCTCGTCGGGCCAGTGCACGAGCTCGAGCCGGCCGTCCTGGTGCTCGACCAGCGCCGTCAGGCTCTCGACCCAGTCGCCGTCGTTGCAGTAGAGCGTGCCATCGATGACCCGCATCTCGGCGCGGTGGATATGGCCGCAGACCACGCCGTCGAGGCCGCGCTTGCGCGCCTCGGCTGCCAGTGCGGTCTCGAAGCTGCTGATGAAGTTGACCGCCCCCTTGACGCGGTGCTTGAGGTATTGCGACAGCGACCAGTAGGGCAGGCCGAGCCGCGCGCGCAGGCTGTTGAAGTGGCGGTTGAGCCGCAGCGTGAACTCGTACAGCGTGTCGCCTAGATGGGCCAGCCACTTGGCGTACTGGATCACGCCGTCGTAGAGGTCGCCATGCACGACCCAGAGCCGCCGGCCGTCGGCCGTGGTGTGCACCGCATCGCTGACCACCTCGACACCACCGAAATGATGATCGACGAAATGGCGCACGAACTCGTCGTGGTTGCCTGGCACGAAGACAACGCGGCAGCCCTTGCGCACCCGGCGCAGGATCTTCTGCACCACGTCGTTGTGCTCCTGCGGCCAGTACCAGCGCCGGCGCAGCTGCCAGCCGTCGATGATGTCGCCGACCAGGTAGAGATGGTCGCTCGGATTGGCCTTCAGGAAGGACAGCAGCGCCCTGGCCTGGCAGCCCTGCGTGCCCAGATGGACGTCGGAGATGAAGATGCTGCGCAGGCGCTTTTCAGGTTCTTCATGCGACTCATCGGCTGCCTGGAAGGCAGGGCCGCCGAGGCCACCCAACAGATCCGCCGCACGCATCACGCCCCCAGGAAATGCTTGCGATAGCGCGCGGGCAGATCGGCCAGGCGCATCATCATCGGCAGGTCGGCGGCATTGAAGTCCGGATCCCAGGCCGGCGCGCCGAGCACCTTGGCGCCCAGCCGGAGATAGCCCTTGATGAGCGCGGGCGGCTCGACGTCGAGGCTGTCATCGAGCGCCTCGACCGGCAGCGGCAGGCGCGGGCGCACATGGTATTCGATGGCCGCCAGGTGCTTCTCGCGCACCTGACGCCAGATGCTGGCCGCCGCGTGACCACCACCGACCATGCCATGCGGGCCCTCGTACTGCATCGGGATGCTGGCGCAACCGATCATGGTGTCGAGCCCGTTGCGGACCATGAAACCGCCGAGCGCGGTCCACAGCGCCATGATCACGCCGCCGTGCCGATGGTCGCGGTGCACGCAGCTGCGCCCGAGCTCGACCATGCTGCCGCGCAACAGGCGCAGCCGGGTCAGGTCGAACTCGGTGTCGCTGTAGAAGCTGCCGACCCGCCTGGCCTGCGCGGGCGTCAGCAGGCGGTAGGTGCCGATCACCTGGCGCGTCGCGGCGTCGCGCACCAGCAGGTGCTCGCAGTAGTCATCGAACAGGTCGATGTCATGGCCTGGAAGGGTCCTGGGCAGGCGCGCGCCCATCTCGCCGACGAAGATGTCATGCCTCAGGCGCTGCGCCTCGCGAACCTCGTCCAGATGGCGCGCCCAAGAAACCTCAATACCGCACTTGTCTTGCGCGCCAGCAGGCTGTGTTCCCCCTTGATGAAGTGACCCCCTGGGCAGCGACAGCGGCGACAGTTCCAGCGTGGGGGTAGGCAGTTCCTTCATCTCGTGCTCCGGGTTATGTTGAATTGCCTTTCATTGTTCGACCCATGGGTGACGACGACATGACCGCTCGATGAATGATTGGTGACATGCGAGTCAAGCCGCGGATCGACCAGGTGGCACCAGATCGACTCGACCTGGCTGCAGATCCGCCCCCAGTCCAGCGCCTGGGTGGACAGGCGGGCCCGCTGGCGCAGGCGCCCGACCAGTTCCGGGCTGGCGGCGAGGTCCATCGCCCGACGCACGAAGGCCTCGCCATCGCCCCGCGGCGCCAGCAAGCCGTTGTCGCCATGCCGGATCAGCTCGGCCGCTGCGGCATAGTCACAGGCCAGCACTGCCAGGCCGCTGGCCAGTGCCTCGGGCGTCACGTTGCCGTAGGTCTCGGTCAGGCTCGGAAACAGGAAGATGTCGGCACTCGCGTAATGCTCGGCCAGATCGACGCCGCTGCGTGAGCCGGCCAGCACCGCATCGGGACAGCGCTGCTGCAGCGCGGTGCGCCCCGGCCCGTCACCGACGACGACCAGGCGCAACGCCGGGTTGACCTGGCGCATGGCCTCGAAGCTGCGGCACAGCAGGTCCAGGTTCTTCTCGGGCGCGATGCGGCCGACGGAGAGCACGACCTGCTCGCCCGCGCGCAAGCCCCAGGACGCACGCAGCGCCTCGCTGCGGCGGGCCGGATCGAAGCGTTGCGTGTCGACGCCGCGCGCCACCACCAGCAGCCGCTGGAAGCCAAGAGCCTCCAGCTCCGCCTGCAGGCTGGCGGTCGGCACCATGGTGCACTGGGCCTGGTTGTGGAAGCGACGCAGATAGGCCGCGATCGGTTTCTGCAGCCAGGCCATGCCGTAATGCCGGCTGTAGGAATGGAAATTGGTGCGGAAATCGGTGCTGACCGGCAGCCTGAGCTTGCGTGCCGCCTGCAGTGCCGACCAGCCCAGCGGACCCTCGGTCGCGATGTGCACCAGATCGGGACGCCGCGGCGTCCAGAGCCCGAGCAGCGCGCGCTTGGCCGGCAGCCCCATGCGCAGATGCGGGTAGCGCGGAATGGGCAGGCCGCGCATCAGCACCTGCTCGGTCAGCACCGGACCGCCATCTGGCGGCATCGCGTCGGCTGCCGCCTGGCGCGGCCGGATCAGCTGGATGTCGTGCTGGCGCTCCCGCAGGCCGCTGACGAGCCGCTCCAGCGTCAGTGCGACGCCGTTGACTTCGGGCGGGTAGGTCTCGGTGACCAGCGCCACACGCAGGCAGGGGCGCGCTGGCGAAAAATTCTCGACCAGCAGAGGGTCGCCATCAAGGTGCTTCATGGCGGACATGCTCGGACAGCTCGATGACAGGCCCAAGACAGCCCGCAACCGGGACGGCGACATCAACGCGACAGACCCGTGTCACCGTGATTTCATTTGCGGCGCCCAAGATGATCTGGCCCCGCGTGATGGCGCGGGCCTACCCGAACCCCAAACAAGGAACATGGCGTGAAATCATTTCTCCAAGCCCTGCAGGCCCAGCGATGGGACGACCACCGCTACTACCACCACAGCCGCATCAACCAGACGCTGCACCTGATCAGCGCGATCAGCTTCCTGGTCGCCTACGCGCTGGTCTTCACCGACCCGGCCATGGCGGCGCTGGTGGCCTGGCTGGTCTCGATGCTGACCCGCCAGAGCGGCCATTTCTTCTTCGAGCCCAAGGGCTACGACGAGCTCAACCAGGCCAGCCACAAATACAAGGAGGAAATCAAGGTCGGCTACAACCTGCAGCGCAAGCTGGTCCTGATGGCGATCTGGGCGGCCTCGCCCCTGCTGCTGCTGTGGCAACCCGACCTGCTGGGCCTGCTGGAGCCCCATGCCGACTGGCAAGGCTTTGCCCACAACCTGGGCCTGATGTGGTTTGCCGTCGGCGTCGGCGGGTTGCTGTTCCGCATGCTGCAGCTGTTCGCGCTCCAGGGCATCGGCACCGGCCTGGTCTGGGTGGCCAAGATCCTGACCGATCCCTTCCACGACATCATGCTCTATCACAAGGCCCCGCTGTACCTGCTGCGCGGCCAGCTGCTCGATCCCGGCCACAAGACGAGCTGAACCCGGAACGCCGGGCCCAATCGCAAGCCGGCCCGGCGCCGGCTTGTCACTCAGCGCCAAACCGGGGCTTCAGTTCCAGGCCAGGCGCTGCTGCAGCATTTCTCGCAACAGCCCGCGCCGGATCGCCTGGTGCGTGAGCCCGGGGCTGCACCACCAGCCATCGGCCTCCATGCGGCAGCAAGCACCGACGAAGCGGCGCAGCACCTCGGCCAGGTCGGCATCCGAGTAGTTCAGGCTGAAGATGAGGCGACCGGTACCGACCCAGCTCAGCGCCAGTCCCTGCTCGCGCAGGTAGTACTGCAGCATCCAGTGGTAGCGCGAGGGCTGGGTGTAGCTCACGGTCCAGATCGACGACAGCGCATCGATGCGTACCGGCAGATCTCCATCCCGCAGTGCCTGGTTGAAGCGCTCGGCCCAGCCGCTCCAGCGCGGCTCGTCCTGGTAGATCGCCCGGATCCCGGGCGTCTCGATGCGGCGCAGGAAAGCCAGCATGGACCCCATCACATGGGGATGGGCGTTGAAGGTCCCGCGCGCAAAGCACAGATCGGCAGGACGCTCGGGCTTGAAGCGGCGCATCAGTTCGGCCCTGCCGCAGACCACGCCGACCGGCAGGCCGCCGCCGAGCGTCTTGCCATAGGTCACCAGGTCCGCCTGGACACCGAAATACTCCTGCGCGCCACCCGGCGCCAGCCGGAAGCCGACGAAGACCTCGTCGAGTATCAGCACGATGCCGCGCTCGCTGCAGACCTGGCGCAAGCGCTGCAGCCAGGCGGTGTAGGCGGCCCGGTCGAAGCCGGCCTGACGGCTGCCATCGACCAGCGTGGAGTCACCCGGGGCGTTGCGGTTGGGGTGCAGTGCCTGCAAGGGATTGACCAGCACGCAGGCGATGTCCCGGCGCGTGCGCAAGACCCGCAGCGTTGTCTCGTCCATGTCCTTCAGCGTGTAGGTCTCGCGCGGCGGCAGCGGGTTGCCGGGACCGGGCTGCACGTCCTCCCACCAGCCGTGGTACGCGCCGGTGAAGCGCACCAGATGCTTCCTGCCGGTGTGGTAGCGCGCCAGTCGCACCGCCTGCATCACGGCCTCGGTGCCTGACATGTGGAAGCTCACCTCGTCCAGGCCGGAGATGGCGCGCAGGCGCTCGACCAGCTCCGCCACGCAGGGGTGGTAGCCGCCCAGCACCGGCCCCAGCGCCGAGCCGAGGCGGGCGCCCTCCTCCATGCAGGCCTTGTAGAAATCGACGCCGAAGACGTTGACGCCGTAGGAGCCGGTCAGATCGTAGTAGCGGTTGCCGTCGAGGTCCTGCAGTTGCACGCCAGCTGCCGACTGCCAGAAGGCGCCGACGGGCAGCTTGCCGCGCACATATTCGCTGAACTGGAACGGCACCCGGTAGCGCCCGGTCAGCTGCAGGTCGGACAGGCCCTCGCGCGCCCTGGCCGTGAGCGCCAGCGTTGCAGGTGCCGACTCGCACAAGTGGCGTGACAGCAGCTCGAAACCATTGCGGCGCCGGGCCTGAACCTCGGGGGGAGCGCCATCGACACCAAAGAACTCCTGCTCGTCGTAGCCGTAGCCAGGTACCAGCCTGGCGACACGCTTGGCCATGCGCGAATGCCCGGCCAGCGAGGGATGCTTGGCGCGCGAGAGCTGCAGCCTGCGGCGCAGGCGGGGAAAAGCGGCCAGCAGCGCGGCGCCCAGGGCGATCTCAATTGACATGTCATGAGCCTTTCAAAGTGGTGCGTGACAGTTGTACGCATCACTTTTGACAAGACCATGAATCGACTCGACCGCCTGCTGCAGGAAGACCTCAACTTCCTGCTGACCAACCGCGTGCCCCGCATCGCGCTGACACATCTCATGGGCTGGTACAGCAAGCTGCGCAGCCCGCTGCTGACGCGGTTCTCGATCGCGGTCTGGCGCCTGTTCACCGAGCTCGACCTCAGCGAGTCGAAGCAGCAACGGTTCGACAGCCTGCACGACTGCTTCACCCGCGAGCTCAAGGATGGCGCGCGCCCCTTCGACCCCAGGCCCGAGATCGTCGCCAGCCCCTGCGACGCCATCGTCGGCGCCTGCGGCTCGCTCCAGGGCGTGCAGGCGCTGCAGGCCAAGGGCATGGACTACGCCCTGGCGGATCTGCTCGGCTCGCCTGAACTGGCAGAGCGCTATCGCGACGGCCGCTACGTCACGCTGCGCCTGACCTCGAGCATGTACCACCGTTTCCACGCGCCGCACGACATGGCGGTCGAGCGCGTCACCTACATCTCGGGCGACACCTGGAACGTGAACCCGGTCGCGCTCAAGCGCATCGAACGCCTGTTCTGCCGCAACGAGCGCGCCGTGATCGAGGCCCGGCTGGGCTCAGGCACGCCGCTGCTGATGGTGCCGGTGGCAGCCATCCTGGTCGCTAGCATGCGCTTTCGCTTTCTCGACGTGCTGCTGAACCTGCGCTACCGCGGCCCCAACGTGATTCCGTGCCAGGCCAGGCTGGCCAAGGGCGATGAAATGGGCTGGTTCGAGCATGGCTCGACCATCATCATGGTCGTGCCGCCGGACCTCGAGCTGTGCGAGGGCCTTGCCAGCGGGCAGCGGCTCAAGGCCGGAGAGGAACTGCTGCGACTCGCCGCATGACCGTCACCCGTTTGCCACGATCCTGTCATGGCACTGCGATCTACTCGCTCACTGTCAATCCCTGAATGCCAGCAATGTCCGACATGAGCCCAGCCGAAATCACCGAACTGCAAGCAACCGACAGCGAGGCACTGGACCAGGCCGCGGCAGTGCTCGCCAACGCCTTCAACGAGCCGGGGCGCTACAGCCTGGAACGCATCCAGTCCGTCATCACTCCAGCTGATGCGCCCTTCTACCGGCGTTTCTTCATCGCGCGACTGGAGGGCGAACTGGTCGGCGTGGGCGGCGTCAAGGCGGCGGACTGGGCTTCGAACACCCATGTGCTCCACCTGTCGGCGGTCGCCGAGCACGCACGCGGTCGCGGCATCGCCCGCGCCCTGGTACAGGCCCGCATCGACTGGGTGCGGGCGCGGTACGCATCGGGCACGCTGCTGGTCTCGACCCGCCACCGCAAGCGCTTTGCCCAGTTCGGCTTCAAGCCCTTTGGCGAGACCGAGGAACTCGGCCGCACCTTGATGATGCTGTCACTGAGTTGACACAAACAAAACCTATCATCCGCATCCTCATTCAAGCTCGGAACTTCATGTCTGCCACCATCAACGAAGACCTGATCAAGCGCATCGAGCGCGACCTGCTCGACAGCTACGACGAAGAACTCGAACTGGAAATCGAGGACCGCAACCCGGAAGGCGTCGATTTCGGTGCCAGCAACACCGACGAGCAGAAGGCCTGTCGCATGGCCTATTTCCGCGAGCTGTTCCGGCTGCAGGGCGAGCTCGTCAAGCTGCAGGACTGGGTGGCCGCGACCAAGCAGAAGGTCGTGATCCTGTTCGAGGGCCGCGATGCGGCCGGCAAGGGCGGCGTGATCAAGCGCATCACGCAGCGCCTCAATCCGCGCGTCTGCCGCGTCGTCGCGCTGCCGGCGCCCAACGACCGCGAGCGCACCCAGTGGTATTTCCAGCGCTACGTCGCCCACCTGCCCGCCGCCGGCGAGCTGGTGCTGTTCGACCGCAGCTGGTACAACCGCGCCGGCGTCGAGAAGGTGATGGGCTTTTGCAACGACGACGAATACGAGGAATTCTTCCGCTCGGTGCCCGAGTTCGAGCGCATGCTGGTGCGCTCAGGCATCAAGGTCATCAAGTACTGGTTCTCGATCAGCGACGACGAGCAGCACCTGCGCTTCCTGGGCCGCATCCACGACCCGCTCAAGCAGTGGAAGCTCAGCCCGATGGACCTGGAGTCGCGCCGCCGCTGGGAGGCCTACACCCAGGTCAAGGAAACCATGCTCGAGCGCACCCACATCGAGGAAGCGCCCTGGTGGATCGTGCCGGCCGACGACAAGAAGAAGGCGCGCCTGAACTGCATCCAGCACCTGCTGACGCATTTCGACTACCACGAGATCGACAAGCCCGAGGTCGTGCTGCCGGCGCGCGTGCGCAACCCCGACTACATCCGGCACCCGGTGCCCGACTCGATGATCGTGCCCCAGGTGTACTGAGCTCAAACCCGATGTCCGACCATCCCATCAAGATCCTGTTCCTGTGCACGCACAATGCGGCGCGCAGCATCCTGGCCGAAGCCATCCTGAACCACATCGGCCGGGCGCGCTTTCGCGCCTACTCGGCCGGCACCCAGGCCAGCGCCGACCATCAGCCGCACCCGCTCGCCATCGAGGCACTGCGCAGTGCCGGCATCAGCACCGAGGGACTGTGCAGCAAGAACTGGGGCGAATTCAGCGCACCGGATGCGCCGCACATGGACCTGGTGATCACGGTCTGCGATGACGCCCAGCGCGAGGCCTGCCCGGTCTGGCCCGGCCACCCGGCCAGCGCTCACTGGTCATATCCCGACCCGATGCTGGCGCAGGGCGACCATGACGCACTGCTCGAGATGTTCAAGCAGATCATGCACCGCATGCACCAGCGGCTCGAACTGTTCATGAACCTGCCGCTGTCCAGCCTGGACCGGCTGGTGCTGGAGAGCCGCGCGCAGGAACTCGCGCGGCACTGAGCTTCAGCGCGCTGCCTCGGCCATGCGCTCGGCCAGCTCACTGGCCTGCTGCGCATCGCGCGCCTCGACCATCACGCGCAGCAGCGGCTCGGTGCCGCTGGCCCGGATCAGCACGCGGCCGGTCTCGCCAAGCTCGGCCTCGGCCGCTGCAATCGCTGCCTGCAGCGCCGCGTTGCCCTTCCAGTCCTGGCCCGGCTGCAGCCTCACGTTGATGAGCACCTGGGGAAAGAGCTCGACGCCGGCGAGCAGCTCGGCCATGGTCTTGCCGCTGCGCACGCAGGCCTGCAGCACCTGCAGCGCCGAGACCAGGCCGTCGCCGGTGGTCTGCTGGTCGAGCACCAGCAGGTGGCCCGAGCCCTCGCCGCCGAGCAGCCAGTGGTGGCGGTGCAGCTCCTCCAGCACATAGCGGTCGCCGACCTTGGCGCGGACGAACTTGACGCCGCGTTTTTTCAGCGCGACCTCGACCGCCATGTTGGTCATCAGCGTGCCGACCACACCGGGAACGACCTCGTCGCGCGCGAGCCGCTCGGCCGCCAGCAGGTAGAGCAGCTCGTCGCCATTGAACAGCCGCCCCTGCGCATCGACCATCTGCAGCCGGTCGGCGTCACCGTCGAGCGCGATGCCGAGGTCGGCGCCGTGGGCCTTGACCGCGGCGACCAGCGCCTCGGGGTGGGTGGCGCCGCAGCCGGCGTTGATGTTGAGCCCGTCCGGGCTGCAGCCGATCGCGACCACCTCGGCGCCGAGCTCGTGGAACACCTTGGGCGCGATCTGGTAGGCCGCGCCATGCGCCGCATCGACCACGATCTTCAGGCCCTTGAGGCTGAGGTCGCGGTCGAAAGTGCTCTTGCAGAACTCGATGTAGCGCCCTGCTGCGTCATCAAGGCGCCGGGCCTTGCCCAGGCTGGCCGAATCGGCCCAGACGCGCGGCTCGGCGACCGCGGCCTCGACCGCCAGCTCCCAGTCGTCGGTCAGCTTGGTGCCCTGGGCGCTGAAGAACTTGATGCCGTTGTCGGCAAACGGGTTGTGGCTGGCCGATATCACCACGCCCAGGCTGGCGCGCTGCGCGCGCGTCAGGTAAGCCACCGCCGGCGTCGGCACCGGGCCGAGCAGCAGCACATCGACGCCAGCCGAGTTGAAGCCCGACTCCAGTGCGGATTCAAGCATGTAGCCCGAGATCCGGGTGTCCTTGCCGATCAGCACCAGCGGGCGCGATTCCTTCTGCTTGAGCACGCGGCCGACCGCATGCGCCAGTCGCAGCGCGAAGTCGGGCGTGATCGGGTGGATGCCGACGGTGCCACGGATGCCGTCGGTGCCGAAATACTTGCGGGTCATGGAGATGAGTTTCCTCGCTGTTGTTATCTTGCCCATTATCGCTGCACGACCGCCTGCCAGACCTTGATCGCATCGACCGTCTCGCGCACGTCGTGCACGCGCACGACCGCCGCGCCGCGCTCGATCGCCAGCAGATGCGCGGCCACGCTGGCAGCGACGCGCTCGCGCGGGACTTCGCGTCCGGTCACAGCGCCCAGCGAAGACTTGCGCGACCACCCCGACAGCAGCGGATAGCCGAGCGCGAGCAGCTCGTGCTGGCGCGCCAGCAGCGCGAAATTCTGCTCGACCGTCTTGCCAAAGCCGATGCCGTAGTCGAGCACGATGCGCTCCGGCGCCACGCCCGACTCACGCAGGACCCGCGCGCGCTGGCGCAGGAAATCCGCCACCTGCGGCACCACGTCGCCGCTCATCGGCGCGATCTGCATGCGCTGCGGCTCCAGGTGCATGTGCATCAGGCAGACGCCGCAGTCGGGGTGGCGCGCGACCACCTCGACGCCGCTGCCCTGCCCGTTCTGGAACGGCCGCTGCAGCGCCCAGACATCGTTGATGATGTCGGCGCCGAGGTCGAGGCAGGCCTGCATCACCTCGGGCTTGTAGGTGTCGATCGAGATCGGCACGCCGAGCTTGAGCGCCTCGCGCAGCACCGGCAGCACGCGCTCGAGCTCCTGCTGCAGCGGCACCGGCGGCGCGCCGGGCCGGGTCGATTCGCCACCGATGTCGAGGATGCTGGCGCCGTCCTTCAGCAGCTGCTCGGCATGCGCGAGCGCGCGCGCCGGGTCGTGGCGACCACCGTCCGAGAACGAGTCGGGCGTGACGTTGACGATGCCCATCACCTGGGGGCTGGACAGGTCGATCTCGAAGCGGGTGGTTTTCCAGGGTGCGGGCTGGGCTGGGGTCATGGGGAGGGCACGCGGCAATGGGAAACAAAAACCGGGGCAAAAGCCCCGGTCAGGATGTTGGCGCCAGATCAGGCGGCGGTCGGCGTCGGATCGGTCTTGGCCGGCGGCGTGCCGCCACTGGACGGGTTGCGCGGCACGAAGTCCTTCGGTGCGCGCGGCGGCTTGCCAGCCATGATGTCGTCGATCTGGTCGCCCTCGATCGTCTCCCAGTCCAGCAACGCCTTGGCCATGGCGTGCATCTTGTCGCTGTGCTCCTCGATCAGGCGCCGCGCCAGGCCGTACTGCTCGTCGATGATGCGGCGCACCTCGGCATCGACCTTGCGCATGGTCTCCTCGCTCATGTGCGTGGTCTTGGTGACCGAACGGCCCAGGAACACCTCGCCCTCGTTCTCGGCATAGACCATGGGGCCGAGCGCCTCGCTCATGCCGTAGCGCATCACCATGTCGCGCGCGATCTGCGTGGCGCGCTCGAAATCGTTGGACGCGCCGGTGGTCATCTGGTGCATGAACACCTCCTCGGCGATGCGGCCGCCAAACAGCATGCTGATCTGGTTCAGCATGAACTCGCGGTCGTAGCTGTAGCGGTCCTTCTCGGGCAGGCTCATCGTCACGCCCAGCGCGCGGCCGCGCGGGATGATGGTGACCTTGTGCACCGGATCCAGCTTGGGCAGCAAGCGGCCGATCAGCGCGTGTCCAGCCTCGTGGTAAGCCGTGTTGCGGCGCTCCTCTTCGTCCATGACC
>JACCEC011581522.1_pt1 | contig 28063 bp, 27 predicted proteins | sample 7450121 | NCBI WGS metagenome assembly JACCEC01 (sample SAMN15323455, study PRJNA562643) | freshwater metagenome | isolation source: river surface water | place: USA:Blue River Watershed | collected 2017-08-18 | reverse complement strand
TCGGCATAGTCGTTCAGTTTCGGGAATTGAGCCGTTCCAAACCGAAGATGTCCTTGGCCCACCACACACTGAATCTGATGACTGTGGTTTTCCAGCTCTTGGTGGGCATCTTCCAAAGAGTCATAAACCGAATAACTCACTACTCCAATGGGACTGCTCCAGTTTTCATCTTCTTTGATGATCACCCAATCGTTACTCAAAAATGGTATTTGATTAACCAGGTAACCGGCCAAATGGTATTCGTAATTGTTGAAGTATTTGAAATGATTTTTGATTTCCGAAAATGATTCCCACGCTTCGAACAAGGCATCAAACGAATAGCCGCGTGGGACCATCAATTTGGAAATGCTGCGGCAACCCAATCCGAAATACGTGAAAACATCCTGGCCTAAGTTGGTCAAATCTTCTTTCGATTCTTCCCCCGTAAGGATCGCCACCGAATTTCGATTGCCGCGCAAGAGCGCCGGAACATTTCGAAAATACACCTCAAAATAGCGGTTGGTGTTGTTGCTTCCGGTAGCGATTACTTTGTGGTACCCAGAGAGTTTCTCCACCCAAGCAATTCGTCCCGAAAACTCAGGCAATTGTTCCAAGAACTGCAACGTTTCTACCATCAAATAACGGTCGGAAGATGAGGGCTTTACCTGCAAACGGTAACCGGCTAAAAGAACACAAAGAACGTCGTGAAGACCCACCAATGGAATGTTTCCTGCGGCCACAACTCCTATAACTTGATCGCTTTGCTCGGGAATAGGGTAGGCAGCAACCCATTCTTCAAGTTCCGATTCGGTGAGGGCATCCGCCCACGTGGCTAAGGCCAGTCGAATGGAATCTTCGGTGAAAAATGCGTTCTCTTGGGAACAGCGAAACCAAACGGGATGGTCTTCGTCGTTTAACATGGAACGATAGAATTGGGAGAGTTGAGCGATCGCTAAAATTCTATTTTTTAAAAATGAAGAGGGTGCCATGCTAGAGATTCTTGAGTAATTTTGCACAAAAGTACGAAAGCATGGCCATCATCATTACCGACGAATGCATTAACTGCGGAGCTTGTGAGCCCGAATGCCCCAATAACGCCATCTACGAGTCGGGCATCGACTGGAGCTTTGCCGATGGCACCAACTTGGAAGGCATGTTTACCTTTGTTGACGGCAAACAACACGATGCCGACGAGCGGAATGCACCCATCTCCGATGAAGTGTATTACATCGTTCCCGATAAATGTACCGAGTGTCAAGGATTCCATGAAGAGCCTCAATGTGCGGCTGTTTGTCCGGTAGATTGCTGCATTCCCGATGCCTTGCACAAAGAAACGGAAGAGCAATTGTTGGCCAAGAAGGCCATCATGCACCCCTAATGCATGGCATGGAATTCCTATTTAAAAGGATTTGAGGCTTACCTCAAACTAGAACGCTCCCTCAGTACCAATACCTGGTTGAGCTATCAGGCCGATGTGACCAAGTTGGAATCGTTTGTCCAAGATCATTTCGGCATTACCTCACCCATTCCCGTTCAACAACATCATTTGCAGGCTTTTTTGAAGGAGCTTCATAGACTCGGAATTTCAGGGAAAAGCCAAGCGCGAATCATTTCCGGACTTCGTAGTTTTTTTGCTTATTTGGTGGAAGAAGGAAATTTATCGGATAATCCTGCCTTGTACCTCGATTTGCCCAAGATTGAACGCCTGCTTCCCGATGTGTTAACGGTTGAAGAAATTGATGCCCTGCTCGCTACCCTTGATCTTTCCAAACCGGAAGGGCACCGCAACGTAGCCATGATTGAAATGCTGTACGGCAGCGGTTTGCGGGTTTCGGAATTGGTGAATGTTCGAATTTCCAAAATCAATTGGGACATGGAACTGATTCGAATTGTGGGAAAAGGTGATAAAGAAAGAATTGTTCCCATGGGATCGTCGGCGTTGCGGGCATTGGCGAATTACTTGCCTCAACGAAAATTAGCTATGCCCGCCAAGGGAAACGAAGATTTTTTGTTCCTCAATCGCAGGGGGAAGCAACTTAGCCGGGTGATGGTTTTTCTCATCATCAAGGAAGCGGCCCAGAATGCCGGCATCAACAAACAAGTAAGTCCGCACTCTTTCCGGCATTCATTCGCTACGCATTTGGTGGAGAACGGGGCCGATTTGCGAATTGTTCAGGAATTGTTGGGGCATGAGTCCATCACCACCACCGAAATTTATACCCACCTGAGTCGGGAATTTTTACGTCAAACCCTCGATCAGTTTCATCCCAAAAGCAAGGATTAATTCAAAAGGATCAATCCAACAAAAAAGGCAATTTGAACCCAGGTCATTTTCTTAAACACGCTAGAATTGGAGACTGAATCTGAAAATTTTAGCCAAATCCAACCCATCAATGTACCTAAAATGGACCAAGCTGCGAAGTTTTTCCATCCGGGGCCGCCATCGCTCCAGCACCAAAAATCTAGGAAACAACACAGCGGCTCAATGATGGCGTCCAACCCGGTCATCAGTAGTCCTATTCCCAATGCCCGCGGAAAAACTTTCCAATTTCTGGGGAATAGGCTGCCAAACAAAACGACCAAAATGGCCCAATTTAGACCGATGGTTGGAGGCACTTCTAAAATTTTAGGGCCAAGGGCCTGTTGGTAAGCGTAAATGCCAAATATTTTTCCCGTGGCCACCCCAATCACTTCAATATTCCACCCCAAAAGGGCCAATATTCCAAAAATGATTAAGTTTTTGGTTGAGTGTTTGAGATGCCATACCACCATGAAGGTGCCTAATCCCAACGTGAGGGGCGTGAGAGGAAGAAAGAAATCTCTTGTGGTTTCCCAACTGATTCCCATCATGCCAAAAAAATGCATGCTGAGGTACAGCCACCATAAATAGGTTATCCATCCATGACTCGGTTTTTCCAGGTGTTGGTCTTGCGAAACGTTTTCCATATACTATTCAACAAAGTTCGGTAAAAATGGATGAGAAAAAAGGGATAATAAACCCAACTTTGGAAAGGGACCAAGGCCGTTTTTCGGTTGAGATTGATGATAAAAGTAACCCATCCGATCAAGAAAAACACCCCGTTGCACCACCAAAATTCGGTAAAGCAGAGGAATAAAGGAAAAATGATGCTGGCCAGTAGATGAGCAAAAGCCCCGGGAATTCCCCCCAAAAGCTGGGTGATGTTTTTTGAAAAGCCAATTCTGGCCTCTTTACTTCCCTGGTACATCATGGTTGAAATGCGAGGATCAGAGAAAAAAAGAGCCGTTTTTCCTCCATTCCGTTTGGTGAGTTGAGCCACCTTCAAGTCTTCGACCATTTCGGTTGAAACCGCATCCCATAACCGATATTTTTGTAAAAAATCGGTTCGAAATAACAGGACCTGCCCGTTGGCTGCTGCAAATCGCCACCATTTTTTTTCGGTGATCCACCGCAGCGGGAGATGGGAAAGTAATACATGAAACATCAACGGAACCACCAATTCTTCTCCGAAGAAACGGAACCGTTGGAATGGAAAGACCGAAAGTAAATCCGTTTTTTCCTCCATCGCCGTTTGAAGTAAGTCGGAAAATCCTTCGGATTCAATTCGCACATCAACATCCATAAAAAGAGAATAGGTCGTGCGTAGGTGAGGCGTTAGCGTTGCACAAGCCCACGGCTTTCCAAAGTGATGCGGCGTGAGAGGAGGTGAAGAAAAAACAAAAGTTTGGGGTCTTTTTTGAGCGAATTCCTGAAGTAACTGAAGCGATGCATCGGTGCTATTATCGTCGCAAAAAAATACAGGACCTGCAAAGCCGCTGTGGGCAAGGTCGTTAAAATAAGCGGGTAAGCGACTTTCTTCATTCCGGATGGGAATACATAAGGATAGGGATGATAAATCCATCGTTGCCGTTCGTTTGGGAAGGAAAGATGGGAAAAACGCATTGGATAGCGAAACCCCCAATCGCACCAAGGAATACCACGCCACCACAGAAAGGAGAATTATTGCCATTTCTGTTGTTCTAGTTTCACGCATTGTTGGTGAAAACGGTTCCACTCCTCATCTACAGCTTCTGGGAGTCGGGAGGTGATGGGCTGAAGGTAGATGGTGCAATGGGCCCTAACGTGAACCGAAAAAGAATAATGTACGGAAAGGGCCCAAATTTCGGCATGGGCAGGAAGGTGATTCACCAAATATTGAATTCCTTTCGAGAATGTGAGATGAGAAACGTGTTGACTTTCCAATCGACCTTGGGGAAAAACCAGTACATGGTTAGGATTTTCCAATAATTTCAGGGAATAGTTTAAACTTTCAAGGACAGAACGGTGGTTCTTTTGAATGGAATAGGCACCCAAGGAGGTCAAAAACTTTCGTTTGGTTAGCTCGGAGAGGAGCATCATGACATAGAAGGGTTTTTTCCAAATTTTTTGGTGAAGGATAAAAATCAAGATTCCATCCCACCAACTTTGGTGATTACAAAGTAATAGAACAGGAGCGTTGGTTGGTGGTTTTTGATTGGGCCAATGGATGCGAGCGAAGTAGAACGAGGTTAAACATTGAAGAATCCGATAAAACAGAAATTGGTATCCACGTGATGGGCGGGCAACAATCATGAATTTTTTTCGAGGATCAAATTGGCTGTTACTTTAGCTGAACTCAATACCAAAGGAATTCCACCACCAGGGTGAACGGTTCCGCCCACAAAGAATAAACCATTGATGGGAGATTGGTTGGGTTGTCGCTTGAACATGGACCAGGCGCCAATGGAGCGATTTCCATAAATGCTGCCACGGTAGGCGCCGTTGCTTTTTTCCAAGGTGTAGGGATCGAGAAAATCTTCGAAAACCAAATGATCTAAAACATTAATTCCCAATCGATCCTGAATTTTTTTGATGATCAGTTTTCGAAGTTGTTCCCGTTTTTCGAACCAATTATCTTTTTTATCCCTCGGTGGAACATTGATCATCACAAACCAGTTTTCGTGCCCTGCGGGCGCATCGGATGGATGTACTTTGGAAGTAATATTGATGTAAATGGTTGGATCCAATGGGGCTTTTTCATCTTGAAAGAGCTCATCAAATTCTTTTTTATAATCGGCTGAAAACAAAATGTTGTGAACATCCAACTGAGGGAAAGAACCCTTCAAACCCCAGTAAAATACCAATGGAGCCGACGATTTGGGTTCGTCTTTACGGTCATCAACAATATGAGAACTGGCATTATGCAACAATGATTCATACGCAGTATGATTATCGGCATTGCAAATGATGGTTTGGTAGGGTTGCTCCAAATGTCCAACTTTCAACGATCTTACTCGACCTTGGTGAACATTAATTTTAGTGACTTTTGAGTTGAAATTGAATTCTACACCCAAGTCGAGTGCCAACTGCTTGAGGGCTTTGGCGATGCTGTACATACCACCCTCGGGAAGAAATGCGCCCAAATTATATTCTAAATGGGCTGTTTGTTGAAGAATTCCAGAGGCTTCGAATGGACTAGAGCCTGAATAGGTGGCCAATCGATCGAAGATTTGAACCAATTTAGGGTTCTTCAACTCCGTGTGATTGCGTTGATGAAGGGATTGAAATAGTTTGTATTGAGGTATTTTGAAAAAAAGTGGAATGTTTTCAAGGGTGAAAATAGAAAAGAAGTTTTGGATGGGTTTTTCTAGAAACGGCTCTTTGGTTTCATAAAATTGCTTCGATGCTCTTTTCAATATTTTGGAAATGCTCTCGGCAGGTACATCAAAGAATTTTGCTCCGGATTGCGCAAATTCTTCAGCGTCTGCAGGGGCCGAGAATTCAGATCCATCTGAAAAGAAATACTTGGTGATGGGATCTAATCGTTGGTATTGGTAATAGCTTCTCGGATTTTTTTTCGCTTTGCGAAACAAATCATCCACCAATCCGGGCATGGTAAATAGGGAAGGACCTTTATCGAATCGAAATCCTTGGGAATTCAACTCCGAGAGTTTTCCGCCTACATCGTTTCCAGCCTCGTAAATGGTTACACGGTGTCCTTTAAGGGCAAGTCGAATCGCAACAGCTAGACCGCCAATGCCAGCACCTACTATTCCAATATTTTTGGATTTAGATTTTTTCACTCTGTTTTTTTCTTTTGAACAATTCGTAGAGATACACATTCCATGAAAGTGCTATCAATGAATACGAAGTGTCTTCAATGGGAATGGTCCCCAATCTCCATCCCAAATTTTCGGCGTTATTGTACCAAACAACGGGATAATAAGTTAGAAAACCATTAACGATGAGAAATGGAATCAAGTGGATGATGTAAAGCAACCAGAAGCGATTCCAGTTGATAGCTTTCATGAAAAAAAGAACAAGGAGACTCAGCCCTCCCAATCCGAATGACAACAAGGTGTACCATTGGTCAGAATGCCAAATCCCAATGCAAAATAAACCAATTCCAATAAGCAATGAAAGCTTATTCCAAAATTTCCCAGGGAATTGATAATTAAAAAAAGACAGGAGTTCGGCAATGAAAACACAACAGAATGGAATGATGATGAAAAAAGAAATCTCCTCGATGGGTAAATCCAACCATTTAATGCCTAGAATTCGCTCAGAACTGAATCCCCAAAACGAATTCTTTGTAAAAATACTGTCCCAAATGATGAAAGGAATGGCTACTATAATCCCAGCTTTAAGGGCATATTTCCATTTTTTGTAAAAGTTAACCCTTCCATCAAACGACAAAGCCAATGGCCCCGCCACCGATAAAAGCATGATGATAAGATAGGTGTACTGCTTCAAAATGGGATATTTTTGAGGAATAACCGATCCGTTTCTGAACAAGTTCCATAAAAAAGAATACTGTCCCTGATTTTTTTCGCCATCGCATTCGGGTATTCCCGGTGTTTATTTTGGCGAAATAACGCGATCATCTTTTTTACATCTTCGGTCATGTGATTTCCCCCTTGAAGAAACGACGGTAAATTTCGTTCATAAGAGAATCGAAGATACCGAATTTCCAGTGATTCTGGATTTTGAAGAATACTCCGATCAAACCCCTTTTCCGCATCTTCTAACAAAGAGAGTTTGGTAGCGGGGTTCCAAGCGTGTTTGGCCAATAAGGTTTGAGATGCCGCCCAATAGGCTGTTTGAATTGTATTTTTTTGCTTCCATGAATCGAGCGACTCCGATAATTTTTCGGCGTAACTCTCATTTTCAATGCCTAAATCATACCATTTTCGGCATTGCTCAAGCGTTTGAGAACGAACATATTCGCTTCCCCAAAAAATGAGGAAAGCCATCCAAAGAAATTTCACAGCAAATTGAACTGGTTGCGAAGCGCCATGAGGCCAACTACCGCCGCCTTTCGCACGTTGGAAATGCGAATGCGGGATTCGAGCACAGCTTGCGGGCTAGATCGAGCGATTTTATGGAAAAGACTGAGATAGAATCGATAGGCGGCTAATACGCCCAAACGAGAGCTTGGAGGTAATTGCTTTAAACCCTGATAAGCGTGATCGAAGTCTTTCTTGATGTCTTTCTCGATTTCACGCTTGTCGGCTTCACTGAAATGAACTCCCAGTTGAACCCCGGGAAAATACGTTCTTCCTTTATCTTGATAGTCGTCTTTCAAATCGCGTAGAAAATTGATTTTCTGGAATGCGGCACCCAGGCTTCGGGCCGAATCCTTCAAATTTTCATACATGCCTGGTTTGCCGTGGGTAAAAACCCTCAAACACATCAAACCTACCACTTCCGCCGAACCGTAAATGTATTCGGTATATGAATTTTCGTGGTATTCAATTTTCTCCAAATCCATCTCCATACTTCTCAAAAAAGCTTCAATCAGTTCTTGGTCGATGTGGTAATGATTTACGATCTTTTGAAAAGAGTCCAATACCGGATTCAAACTGATGCCTCGTTCGATGGCCACGTAGGTATCTTTCTTGAACTCGTCCAGCAAGGTCTTTTTGTCGAAATCGTGAAACGTGTCCACAATTTCATCGGCGAAACGAACAAATCCGTAAATCGCCTCGATGGGTGGACGTAATTCTGATGAAAACAAACGAATTCCTAAAGAAAACGAGGTGCTGTAATTCCGCGTAATCTTTCTGGAGATTTCGAAATTGGTTTTTCGGTATAGATTCAAGCCGGTCATAAGGCAAAATATTTTTCAATTTCATGGGCTGCTACTTCCCCCGAAATCAAGGATGGGGGAACTCCCGGTCCGGGAACAGTTAATTGGCCAGAATAGAAAAGATTTTCAACTTTTTTACTCCGCATTTTAGGTTTTAGGAAAGCGGTTTGCCCTAATGTATTCGCAAGTCCATAAGCATTTCCTTTGAAGGAATTGTACTGACTTACAAAATCTTGATAGGCGAAGGTTCGCTTTACTTCAATGTGAGGACGAATGGATTCTCCGGTTCTGGCTTCCAATCGATCCAACAATATTTGTAGGTACTTCTCGCGAATTTCGGGTGTATCGGGCATTCCCGGAGCTACAGGAATGAGTAAGAAGATATTCTCTTTCCCTTCCGGGGCTACCGAGGGGTCGGTTTTGGAGGGTACGCATGCATAGAATAATGGATCGCTTGGCCACGCTGGACTTTCGTAAATTTCTCGGGCATGTTTTCCAAAATCGGAATCGAAAAACAAATTGTGGTGAAGCAATCCTTCCACTTTTTTGTTAACGCCAAGGTAGTACAACAAACATGAAGGTGCCATGGTTCGGCTTTCCCAATATGCATCGTTGTAACTCCGGTGTGTGGTAGGGAGTAGCTGGGTTTCGGTATGATGATAATCACCGGAAGAGATCACGGCATCGAATGTGCAGATGTTGCCATTGACCAATAACCCTTCCGCCTTTTTCCCTTTGATTTCGATTTTTTGAACGGGATTTCCCAATTCGAATTTCACCCCCAATTCTTCACAAACTTGAACCATTCCTTTCACCACTTCGCTCATGCCACCCATGGGATACCAAGTTCCCAGCTTAATGTCGGCATAATTCATCATGCTGTACAAAGCTGGAATTCGATCGGGCATGGCTCCAAGAAAAAGGACAGGAAACTCCATCAATCGAATGATACGAGAGTCGTTGTAAAACTTCCGCACGTGGCTCGACATATTTTTGAGCAAATCGAGTTTCAATGCCGCTTTGGCAATTTGAATATCCATAAATTCGGTGATGGACAGGGACGGACGTTGAACAAAATCGTTCATGCCCACTTCGTATTTGATTCGAGCTTGTTCGAGGAATTCTTCGGTTTTTTGGGCGGCACCTTTTTCGGTACTTTCCATCAGTTGAAGAAAGGCATCGTAGTTTGCTGGGATATCCCAATGTTGATCGTTCTCCCAGAATACGCGGTAACTGGGGTCCAATCGGTGAAGTTGGTAGTAGTCGGAAGGTTTTTTGCCAAATGCGGCGAAAAATCGCTCGAAGGCATCGGGCATCCAGTACCAACTGGGTCCGAGATCGAATAAAAACCCATCTTGCTCAACGGCTCGGGCTCTTCCGCCGGGTTGTTTGTGTTGGTCGTAAACCGTAACTTGGAATCCATTTTTGGCCAAGTACGCTGCGGAGGATAATCCCGCGAAACCAGCACCGATAACGGCGATGTTTTTGTTGAATTTTTTCATAGAATATTTAAACGCCTGCAGACTCCTCTTGATTCCATCCGTGGATGGATAATTTCTTTTTGAGGATTTTGCGGGCTAAGTGAATACGGGTCTTCACTGTTCCAATGGGAATTTGGAAAAAATCGGCAATTTCTTGGTATTTGTACCCGCGAAAATTCATGAGGAACGACTCGCGAAGTTCGAAGGGAAGCTGTACCAAGGCCTTTTCAATTTCGGCAGCTAAGAAGGAATTTTCTCCATCGTTACCGGTGGAGTGGGAAACAGAATCGAGGTAATAAGAATTGTCGGTAGAATCCAGAAATGTGTTTCGCTTCACCATTCGGCGATAATTGTTGATGAAGGTGTTCTTCATGATGGTGAAAAGCCAACCCTTGAAATTGGTTTCAGGAGCAAAACGAGTTCGATTGGAAAATGCCTTCAAAAGGGTTTCCTGAAGCAAATCGTCGGAATCATCAGAGTTTCGGGTTAGAAATAATGCATAAGACTTAAGTGACTGCTTTTGCTCAACTAACTTTTGACTGAATTCGATGGCTGTCATTGTTTAACCTTTTAATTGGATTCTTCAACAAAACTAGGATTTAAAAAATGAAGTTGCAAGCCTTTGTTTAATTTTTTGAAAAAAAGTTTAAACAGTTCAAATTCAAGTTTTCAATCGCTTTGATTATTTTTGTAGGATGCAATTGATTTCGGTTGAAAACAAAGCCTTAGAGCGTGTTTTTTTGAATATTCCTTTTTTGATTTACCGGAATGATCCGGTTTGGATACCTCATCTGGAGAACGATATCATCAAGATCTTTGATCCCAAAAAGAATCGATTATTGAAGGAAGGTGATGCTCAACGCTGGGTTTTGAAGGATGATCGTGGCGAATACATAGGAAGAATTGCTGCTTTTATTAATCCGAAAACCCGGGATTGGAATGGGATTCAAGTTGGCGGCCTAGGTTTTTTTGAATGCATGGAATCCCAAGAGGCCGCCCATGTGTTGTTGGATGCCGCAACGAATTGGTTGAAAGAAAGAGGGATGCAAGCGGTAGACGGGCCCATTAACTTTGGAGAGCGTGATGCCTTTTGGGGACTGTTGGTTGATGGATTCTCCGAACCCATGTACCGCGCCAATTACAATCCACTGTACTATCAGGATTTTTTTGAAAGGTACGGATTTCAATTGTTTTTTCGTCAGTATACCTACTATCGAGATACGCTTCAGCCCTTAGGCGAAGCGATTGTTTCACGAGCAGAAAGGATTTTGAACGATCCCAACATTACATTTCGAAAGGCTAGGAAGAGCCAATTGAAGGAATTTGGAGAGCATTTTAGAACCATTTATAACGAGGCATGGGTGAAACATCAGAATGTGGGTGCTATGACTCCCGAACGTGCCCAAGCCATCATGAAAGCCATTCGGCCGATCATGGATGAACGTTTGCTTTGGTTTGCTTTTCACGGTGATCGGCCGATTGCTTTTTCCTTAATGCTTCCTGATATCAATACGCTGCTTCGAAAGAACAAAGGAAAGTTTGGTCTTCTTCAAAAAATAAAATTAATCTTCGATTTAAAGCGGGGAAAGGCCGAGCGAATTTTTGGTGTCATTTTTGGCGTGGTGCCAGATTTTCAACGAATGGGAATGGAATCGGCCCTAGCAGTTATGTTAGAGAGAGAAAAAATGAAAGATCCCAAACTCCCATATCAATCGCTCGAGATGAATTGGATTGGCGATTTTAATCCAAAAATGATGAAGGTTGCCGAAATGGTTGGCGGAAAAATTTTTAAAGAACATCGAACTTTTCGACTTATTTTTGATGAATCCATTGAATTCGAACGAGAAAAAGTTATTTTATGAGAAGCGGATTTTTAAATTTATTGGTTTTCATCGCCATTGCGTTTACGGTTTATTTTGGTTCCATTGAAAAGGATTCCATCTTTTCCAGTATCTCTGTTGGCGCTGGTTTTCTTATTGTTGCCTTTCACTACATGTCGCATCACTATGATTTTTCCAAAAGGATAAATCAGATTTTCATTGTTTCTTGTTTACTCATGGTTTTACCGGGCATTCTTCAAAATATCAATGTTCAGGAAAACGATTATAAGACCATTTTCTCCATTTTTTACACGAGTTCATATCTGTTGTTGATCTCTATTTTTTGGTTTGAAGATCATGCCAAAGAGTATAATAAATCGTTGCTTATCCTCAAAATATGTTTGTTTGTCGTTGGATTTTCTTTTGTCAATGTGGCATCACCTCAAATTCCGATTTACAAAAACATTTTAGGGGTTTTACTTGGACTGGCATTGTTCATTGCACCAAATTTCTTTCTTCGTTGGAAATACCAAAATACCCGTAATTTTCGATTTGGCTTGGTGGCTGGAACAGTTCTTATTTTATCATTAATTCAGGCAGCTCTCGACGAAACCACCAATTCGTTTCTTCCCGTTGGAGCTTTGAATATTTTTGGCTTTTATTTGGTTAGTGTTCCTTTTATCAAGGAAAAAATATTGCCCAATTGGTTGGTTTTGCGATTCCGAAATTCTGAAAAAACCAAACGAAGAATTCGTCGCCGTGAAAGATTTCGCTATAAGCGTGCCATGGAGAAGGAAAACAATTGATCGATTTCCTTTGTTGATGGGTTATGATTTGTTCTGTTACACGTAAATCGCACTTCAACGCAGCTCACCGGCTCTACCGACCCGATTGGTCCGATGAAAAAAACCTTCAAGTCTTTGGAAAGTGCGCCTATCCCAATTACCACGGTCACAACTACGAAATGCTTGTCAAGTTAACCGGCCCCATAGACCCTCTCACGGGTTTTGTATACGACCTCAAAAAGCTCGCAGATTTAATTGATGAAGAGATTTGTGACCGCTTCGATCACAAAAACTTGAACTTGGATTGCCCCGATTTTCTGGATGTGATTCCCACTGCTGAAAATATTTGTGTAGTTATTTGGAACCGATTGCGAACAAAGATTGAACAAAACTTGTTACTTAGCGTAACCCTATTCGAAACTGAACGAAACATCGTTGAATACCATGGCCCACAACACTAAACCCTCCATCGATCTTTACGGAGACGATCACATCGGTGATTACGATCATCAACCCATCCGCCCTGACGCTTTTGCCATCCCCGATGATGAAAAAATAGTCCTTATCGCTGAAAAGTTCAAAGATATCATGAACATCATGGGGTTGGATTTATCGGATGATAGCTTGAAAGGAACTCCACTTCGCGTTGCCAAGATGTACATTCAGGAAAGTTTTTCCGGACTCAATCCAGCGAATAAACCCGAGATTACCCTCTTTGATAACAAATACAAGTATCAACAAATGCTCATCGAGCGGGATATTCAATTTTATTCCTGCTGTGAGCACCATTTTCAACCTTTCTTTGGAAAAGCGCATATTGCTTACATCTCTACAGGGAAAGTAATTGGTTTAAGTAAATTGAATCGAATTGTACAATACTATGCGCAACGTCCCCAAGTTCAAGAACGCTTAACCAAACAAATTGCTCAGGAAATTTCGCAGGTTTTGCAAACGGAAGATGTTGCTGTAAAGATTGATGCATGCCATCTGTGTGTAGCTAGCCGCGGAATTAAAGATACCCATTCCTCTACGGTGACCGTCGATTATTTGGGTGCCTTTCTTCACGATGACCAAAAGAGGAACGAATTCCTTCGCTTGTTGGAGAAGTAATGATTCAATAAAAACATGTTAAAACCTGCCAAGTGCAGGTTTTTTTATGAACGATTCATGGTTATTGGCATTTAACGACCGATGGATGCTAGGGTTTACCAGTTTTATAGTAGGCATAGTCTTTGTTATTTACTGAATCTAATGGATATGGATCAAAAAAAAGTCCCCCGAATTTTTCGGGGGACTTTTTTCTTAAAAGAAGTATTGACTTATTTCTGAATCATCAGTTTTCCTTGGAACACCTTACCATCCAACTGGATGTTGTAGATGTAAATTCCTTCAGCAAGACCTTCCAATGAAAGCATTTGCTTGGTATTTCCATCCAAGATGCGGCGACGTTCAACTTGACCAAGTGCATTGATCAATTCTACGGTACCGTTCTTATAGGCTGTTCCCATTTCTAAGGTAACCAAGTTTTTAGCAGGATTTGGATAAACAACTACACCGAAATTCAAGTCTTGGTTACTCAAGCTAGAAAGGTGCGTAATGCAAGATGTATCGTTCGCACGGTTCACATCATTGGCCAATGAAGAATATACACAGATGGTTTTTGCACCTGAGGACGTGTAGTTGTACGAGTTATTGAAAGTAAACGTTACTGAATCGTTCGGCAACAAGTTACCTGCAAATGATTGCGTTAGGGCTACCACGCCGTTTACCGACATGTTGATGTCGAATACGTTCAAAGTTGCAGTACCGGTGTTTTTCACGGTAACCGAAGGACGAATGGATGTTGCTTTGGTTCCTGCGGTAGGGGAAAGAACGCGAACGATGGATGCATCACGACGAAGAGCTACGCCTGCTGAATCGAAGAAACGAACATCATCAATGGCCATGTCGCCGGTAAAGCTGCTTCCACGAACACCGATGAAACGGATCTTGGTGTTGGTTAGGCGGCCTGGGAACAAAATGGTTTTTTGCAACCAAGGATCAGCTTCAGCAGCATGAGTTTGACCTAGGATGGTATCCAATAAGGTCCATGTGCCGTTGTTATCGTATTCAATGATCATATCTCCCATGGTTGCACCTACTTTGTGGTACCAGAATGACATGGCCGGACGATTTAAATTAGACATGTTCATGCATGGAGTTACCAAAGCTGAAGAATCATTGGTTAATCCGTTTGAAGCTTCGGTATAGATGTATTTACCGGCTGCGGTACCAGTCGTGTGGTCAACCGTTGGTCCTGTAAGGGTTGAACTGGTTGAGCCAGCGAAGGCTTGCCATGAGAATGGGAATCCAGTTCTTCCGAAATTATCTACGCTCCATCCTGATGGCAAAGTTCCGATACCACCGCCATTACCAGAAACAGAGGTTTCGAAATCTTGGAAGTGAGGGAAAGTATTGATGATGGAGTTGGTAACGTTGTAACGAATGGTATCATTGGTGCGATCTCCATCGTTGGCCAAAGACGTGTAGGCTACGAAATTGTATGTGCCGGAAACGGCCAAATTAGCTCCAGTAGGGAATGCGTAACGAACAAGTGAACCTCCAGTAACAGAAGGAATAGTTCCAGTAACAGGAGCGCCACCATTCACCGTGTAAGCAACAGGCACGTTGGTTTGATTGGCCGAACCTACGTTACGAACCCAAACAACCACAGAATCATTGGTTCCCATACCACAAGAAGAGATTGGTTTTTCGAAACGAACCATTTGTAAATCGTTGGGAGAGGCATTTTTCAATTTCACATCATCAATGGCCATATCTCCAGTAAAGCTAGATCCACGAACACCAATAAAACGAATTTGTGAATTGGTTAAACCGGTAGGAAGTGTAACGCGACGCTCTAACCAAGGATCAGTTTCATTGGATTGGGTTTGACCCAAAATTGAATCGACAAAAATCCAGTTTCCAGAAGCATTCAATGCCTCAATGATCATGTCTCCCATGGTTGCACCTACTTTGTGGTACCAGAAAGAAAGTTCAGGTGTTGTTAAACCTGAAAGATTCATACAAGGTGTGTATAAGATTGAGGTATCATTGGTTGTACCATATGAGGTCTCGGTATACAGGTATTTACCAGCCGAGGTTCCTGTGGTGTGATCCACAGTTGGGCCGGTTGCAGTAGAGCTTGTAGATCCAGAATAAGCCATCCAAGAGAAGGTTGTTCCAGCACGTCCGCGGTTATCTACGCTCCAGCCAGAAGGAAGAGTACCAATGGCAAAACCATTTCCAGAAGTGGTAGTTTCGAAATCTTCATTCCACGGGAAGGTGTTAACGATGCTATTGCGAACAGTAGTTCTTAAAGTATCGTTGAAATTCAATTGGTCGTTGGCAAGGCGAGTGAAAGCTACAATGTTGTAGGTTCCATTGGCGGCCAAGTTAACCGTAGTTGGGAAAGCATAGCGAACAATCGCACCAGCAGGTAGGGTTCCAGCAACAGTTCCTAAAACAGGAGCTCCACCGTTCAAGGTGTAACCAACGGAAACGTTGTTCTGAGCGTTGGTTCCAGAATTGCGCACCAAAACCACAATGGAATCAGCGGCAGAAAGACCGCAACCGGAAACAGGCTTGATAAATCCGGAAATACCTACATCATTCGGTTTAATCAAACCAGCGGAATCAAAAATAGCAAAGTTGTCGATGTTGATACCGTTGTTTACAACAGAACCATCGGATACAAAACGGAAGCGGAAAATCAAATTAGAGCTATTCAAAAAGCTATCCAATGAATGCTCAGCTACCGTCCAACCGTTGGAGTTATTCATCCAAACCGGGCCGGTACGGTAGGTGCGGCTCAAAGCACCATTGTACCAGTTGGTACCAGTTCCTTGGCCACCAACCGTTGTCCATGTTGCACCACCATCGGTAGTGGCTTCTAGAAATAAACCATCGTAATTATTCTCGGTAATGTAGTTCAAATCCATTCTCACCATGGGTTTTACCAAAGTAGAAATATCGTAGCAAGAAGTTTGAATCCACGAATCTTCGTTGTTGTTGTAATCACCAGAAAGGTTAGTAGCTAATACATTGGGTGAAGAAATAGCCGTATTCTGAACGGAAGCAGAAGGCACCCCTTCAGCCCACGATGGAGTAGTTCCACCAATGGCCCAAAGCGATGGATTTCCATCAAAATTTTGAGTGTCGGTACCTGAAATCGAATACAAACGGGTAAATGTGGTTGAAGAAGTATCGTTAAAACGTAAAGCATCATTCGCCAAACGAGTGTAAGAAATCACCGTGTTTGAAGAACCAGAAGGAGCATTGGCCAAGGTGGTAAATGCATATCGAACAGATGTTCCAGCTGGAATAATTCCAGGGATAGTTGCATTAACAGGCGCTCCACCGTTCAAGGAATAAGAAACAGGAACGTTGGTTTGGTTGGATAGGCCGTAGTTGTTAACCGTAATGACAACCGTATCCAATAAAGCGCCACAACCGCTACCAGCAGGCTTGATGATGGCACTTACTCCAACGTCGTTGTTCTGAAGTAATGCTGCAGAGTCGTAGATTTCAAAATTATCGATTCCAACTCCATCGTATTCAACCGAACCATCGGAGTAAAAGTGAAAACGGAAAATAACTTGAGTTAACGAAGATAAACCAGAAAGATTATGTTGCGCACGAATCCATCCGTTGGAGTTATTCATCCAGATCGGACCGGTGTAATAAGTGCGAGACAATGCGCCGTTGTACCAGTTGGATCCAGAACCTTGTGCTCCAACCGCAGACCATGTTGAACCCCCATCGGTGGAGGCTTCCAAAATGGCGCCATCGTAAGAACTTTCGGTGCGGTAGTTCAAATCGAAACGAACCATCGGTTGAGATAAACCTGAAAGATCATAACATCCGGTTTGAATCCATGAATCTTCGTTGGTATTGTAGTTTCCAGTAAGATTGGTCACCCAAATGTTGGGGGATGATGGTGCTGTGGTAATAATGGTACCTGCTGGAGCTCCATGCGCCCAAGAGTTATTCGTTCCACCCGAAGCAAGACTGGAATTCACGTCAAAATTCAACGTATCTCCTCCAGTTTTAGAAGAAAGGTTAATCACCGTGCGAAATGCCGTGTCGTTCAACGTATTGTTGTCGCCCGTAGCGCGAACCCACGCCTCGAAAACAAACGTTCCGGTGCTCGGAAATACGTAAGCAGATGGAAAGTTGAACGATCCCGTTCCTCCAACAGGAATGGCTCCAGCAATGGTTCCGTTCACAGCAGCACCACCGTTCACCCGGTAGGAAACCGAAGGGCCAGTAATTACCGTTGAACCAACATTGGAAAAGTTCACCCGAACGATTTGGGTGGTCAACCCGCAGCCCGATGTCATCGTATCAATCGAGGTTAATGCAAGGTCGGTTTGGGCATTGGCTCCCAACAAGAAGCCAAAAGCCGCAAAAAGCATGGTAAATAGTTTTTTCATGTAGGAAAATTTTCGCCAAATCTAACCAAATTTTGGCGAATTCCCAACATTTGTTGAAGCTATTTTAGGGCTTTATTCTATTTTTTACCGAAGTTGAGGCGTTTTGATCCACCATGCGAAAAAACCTGCTCACCATTCCAAGCCAAATGACCGTTGACCCAAGTGTGCTTAACGAAGTGCTGAAAGGATGTTCCTTCGAACGGAGACCATCCGCATTGATACAATAAATTGGACTTTTGTACCTGTAATGGTGAATTTTTTACATGAACCAAATCTGCAAAATACCCTTCTTCTACTTTTCCTCGCCCTTCAATTCGGAATAATTCTGCCACATTTTCTGCATATTTCAAGGCAATCAGTTCAGGACTGAATACCCCTTGTTCGCAAAGTTCCAAAAGCGCTATCAAGGCATGTTGAACCAACGGCCCTCCCGAAGGCGCTTTTCCGTACATGTTCTGCTTTTCCTCCAAGGTGTGAGGGGCATGGTCGGTGGCTAAAACATCAATTCTTCCATCCAATACCGCCGCACGAATGGCATCCCGATCCGATTTTTTCTTCACCGCCGGATTCCATTTGATGAAATTCCCCAACCGTTCATAATCTTCGTCACAAAACCACAGATGGTGAACACAGGCTTCAGCCGTAATTTTTTTATCCTTTATTGGAAAATCATTCTTGAATAAACTCAACTCCTTGGCCGTACTAATGTGCAATACGTGCAATCGTGCTCCCGTGCGTTCCGCCAAGGCCACCGCTTTGGATGAACTGCGGTAACAAGCTTCTTCGTCTCGAATGATGGGATGATAATGAGGAGGGATGTCGTCACCAAACCCGGCTTTGGCTTCAGCCAATCGATGAGCAATGTAACCGTCATCTTCGGCATGAACGGCAATTAATCCTGGAAAGTTTCGAAATATTTTCTCCAACACTTCGGAATCGTCCATCAACAAATTTCCGGTGGATGAACCTAGGAATATTTTCAATCCGCACACGTTTTGCAGATCGGTTTTCATCACTTCCTCGTAATTGTTGGCCGAACAGCCCATGAAAAAGCTGTAATTCGCTGCCGAAGTTTCGGCGGCAATGGCGTATTTCTGGGCCAAAAGCTCTTGGGTTAAAACCGGTGGATTCGTGTTGGGCATTTCCATGAACGAAGTAATTCCTCCGGCTACAGCTGCCCGACTTTCTGAAGCAATGTTTCCTTTGTGCGTTAATCCCGGTTCTCTGAAATGAACCTGGTCATCGATCAATCCCGGAAAGAGTAAATCGCCTTTCAAATCCACCGTGTTGGCAGCAATTTTACTTTTCCCAATTGGGAGTACATCGTAAATGATTCCATCTTTGATGTACAAATTCGCTTCAAATCGTCCCTTCCCGGAAACAACCGTAGCGTTTTTAATCGACCATTCATTCATGCTTCAAAGGTACTTTTTTCACATGGTATTTACCAAAAGAAGCGAGCGCATTCGTAGAGTCGGTTGAAAAATAAAATTCCACATCGCTCATTCCCCGATTCCACCAACGGTGGTAACGAATGCCGTACGCCATCCAAACCCAATCTTGGTCCAAGGGCGATTCATGTCCAACAAGACTTCCATCTGGAAGAATTTTTGAAAATTTCTCCATGGCGAAAATTTGTTCACGGTCCCTTTCTTTCTCTCCGTAGTGCCACCAAATTTCCAAAGCTAAGAATAGAAACAAAGCCCATGTGAACCATTGAAATTTCTTCGAGATTTCTATCGTAATTCCATCGGAAAAGGTCGCAAATGCAAGCCATGGCATAAATGGAAGCCAATAATAATCGTGTTGTTTGCCGCTCAACAAAAGAGGAAGAAGCATCAAAAAAACATTTCCCCAGCCCTTCCAAATTGTAGGAGGAATCCGCAACGAACGACTCACCAGCATCCGCACCACAACAAACGGAAGAAAGCACTGCAATCCGTGCTGAAAAAACAGAATCCGATGGCTTTCTTCCATCGAACCCCATACCTGAATTTTGACGTAGTTGAAAAAGAAAATTCGGGCGTCTTCCATCGCAAAAACGGGGATAGCTAACCATAGAAGGCCCAGCAGCTGTCGGCTGAAAAATGTAATTTTCTCTCGTACATCGCCGGTAGGGAGGAAAAATAAAAGAAAAGGGAACAAACCTACAGGGCCTTTAATTCCTACCGATAGGCCAATAAGGACTCCTGAGGCAATTCCCAGCCAAGTTTTTTCTTTTCGATCGGGGTGGTACGCCAATCCAACAGCCCAAAGGGTGGTAAGGGTTAACGGAGTATCTAAAATATGCGCTCCCACCGACCAGCACACCAAGGGTAAAATGGCCCACAAGGTGGCAATCAGCCACCGATCCAAACGAGGATTGACCCATTTCAGGATTGGAAAAAAAGAAATGAAAACCCCTGCATTCAGCAACAGAGAAACCGATTTTTCCACTCCAATAGAATCTCCCGTTATCCTAAAAACCAGCGATTCCAATCCAAAAAACAAGGGAGGGTGCCCGTAAAAATGCTCGTTCCAATAGTAGGGATGCCAAAAGGAACCCAACCCGATTGATAAATTTCGGCTGATGCTGGCGTAGGTTAATCCATCCACAAACATGCCTTGTTCCAGAACGCCCCACAACCAAAAAGGAAGGAAAACCGAAATCGCCAGTAATCCTTTTCCACATACCGAAAGTTCGTTATTCATCTTTCTGCAATCGATCTCCAACAATTTTCCATCGGCCTGAACAAAGCGGTTTTGTTAACGGGGTATTGGAAAATGCTTCCCCCGAGAACGATTTTTCTCTCGAAGAAAAGCCCCAATTTTTTCCGCAACGAAACCAAGCATCCATCTGCACATCGGCCCTGCGCAGCAAAAATTGAGCATTGGCTCCAAAAGTGTATAAGCCGGATTGTGGGTCGAATAGCTGAACCTTGATGCCGTTTTTTTCGATGGTTTCGAACAAAAATGTTGGAAGCAAAGATTGGGGAGTTCCCAAAAAATCAAGTGTCGTACCTTCCAATAGGATTTGTCCAGCTCGATTGATTTTTACCAAGGTGCGATCGCGCTCCCGAAACCACCAAAAATTGCCATCGCTGCTGCGCGCCACCAACGAAGCTCGGGTAAACCCGCCTTCCAAGTTGAGTTGGAATATCGGAGTGAGGTTATTGTCGAATTCCTGAACAAATCCTTTTCCCGAATAAAAAACGATGGGGTTTAGCGGATTTAATACATCCAATTGGGAGGGGATTCCCCAGCCGCTTTCCCTAAAATGGGCCATTAATATTCCTTCTGCGCTGTATTTTTGTATGGCACCATCGTCTAAAATAACATAGGCATTTCCAAAGACATCAGTTTGTACTTCGCGAGCTACTTTGTCTAACCCGATGGTTGAGAGCGATTGAGTCCACCCCAAAAGGGAAGTAAACGCGAAAAAAAAGAAGAGGATTAGTTTTCCCATCGTTTCAAAGATAGGATTCCTTCGTGCATTTCTGCATAGGTGAAGGCATGAATCCAATCTCCCAAATTGCAATAGGTGCTTTGTTCGGTGAGTTGAAACATCAAGGGCTGATGCCGATGTCCCATGATCATGTAATCAAAATGTTCTTTTTGAAGTTCTTCCCGGCCGTAGGCTACCAAAAATTCTTTCTCTCCTAAGAAGGCCGGGTGAGGATCTTGGCTATCTCTGGAGCTTTTCGACCATTTTTTGGCTAAACTGAAGGAGAAATTGGGGTGCAACCGAGAAAACAGCCATTGAGCCCAGGAAGCATGAAACACTTTACTCATCCACTTGAAACCGTGATCGCCAGGTCCCAATCCGTCGCCGTGACCCAAGAGGCACTTTTTCCCTTGCAACAAAAGTCGTTGGGGTTTTCGAATGGTTTTCCAACCGATTTCTTGTTCCAGGTATTCTTTGGCCCACAAATCGTGATTTCCGGGAAAGAAGGTAATGGGAATACCCGAATCATTCATTTCGGCTAATTTTCCAAGCAATCGAACGAATCCTTTGGGGGCCGTGTGTTGGTATTCATACCAAAAATCAAAAACATCGCCCATCAAGTACAAGGCGTCGCAATCGGGAGTAATGTAATTTAGCCAAGCCACAATATTCCGCTCCCGAATTCGGCTCTCGGCATCGTTCGGGGTGCCCAAGTGAAAGTCGGAAGCGAAATAAATTTTACCCATTATTCCTGCAGCAAGAAGAGTACAATTTCTTTGGGTCCGTGAGCTCCCAAAACCAAGGTTTTTTCAATGTCGGCCGTTCGAGAAGGGCCGGTAATGGTGGAAATCATGCTGGGCATTTCTCCCTGATACCGCTCTCGAATCACATCAAAGGCATGGATGAATTCGGGAACAATTTGGTGGGTAAAAGCCACAACGATGTGAATGTGCGGAATAACCGTCGAGGTACGTCCCATCATCTGACGGCTGGAAACGACCACGCTGCCCGATAGGGCCACCAAGGCTTCACAGCCGGTAAGAACGGCTTCCGCTTGATCCAATTCGGTATTTTTCTGAACGGGAAGTTGGTATTCTTCCGACCAGCGATTCAACCATGGTTCCACGCAATACACCTCAACCAGATTTTTTTGAGCTACCCACTGCCGGAAAAATGCGGCGAATTCATGTCGGCTACTGCAGTATATGAACTGACCGTTGAGGGAAGTAAATCGTTTGACAAAAGCAATGCTAGGGTCAGGATCATCGAACAAAAACAAGTCCGGTTCGGGCTGCTCGTTCACCGTTCCCGGAGAATCGGTTTTGGTAAGCAGTGCGGCCCGAATTTTCTTGAGCATTTGCTCGCGAGCGGTTGTTTGTTCGTTGAACGAGTTATTCATCGTTTTTCGGATCTTCTGAAGAAGAGGCGTTTTCGGTTTCGTTATTTTCTGTAGCGGGTGCCGAAGGTTCTTCCGAATTTGGAAGTTCGGCAGCCGGAGATTCGGTAATCATGGCTACATCTTCGTGCTCGGCGGTTTTTGCAAACGGACGTTTTCCGATTAATCGTTCAACATCTTTGGTGTATATCACCTCTTTATCGAGCAATTCCAAAGCGATACTTTCCAATTGATCGCGGTGTTCTTCGATGATTTTTCGAGTTCGGTTGCGAGCATCTTCAATGACTTTTCGAACTTCTTCATCGATCATTTTGGCAGTTTCGTCGGAATAAGGTTTTTGGAATTGATATTCCCCCGTTTTGTCGTTGAAACTCACCAAACCGATGCGGTCGTTCATGCCGTAAAGCGTTACCATGCCGTAGGCCATTCGGGTGATGCGTTCCAAATCGTTTTGGGCACCTGTACTCACTTGTCCGAAGAAAATTTCTTCTGCAACACGTCCGCCCAAAGCCATGCACATGTTGTCGATGAGTTGTTGAGTGCGGTACAAATACTGCTCTTTTGGTAAGTATTGGGCATATCCCAAGGCGGCAACGCCACGAGGAACGATGCTTACTTTCACCAACGGATCGCAACCTTCGAGGAACCAACCCACCACGGCGTGGCCGGCTTCGTGGTAAGCCACGATTTGTTTTTCTTCCTTGGAGATGATTTTATTTTTCTTCTCCAATCCACCAATAACGCGATCGATGGCATTGTTGAAATCGACCGGTTCGATTTGGTCTTTCCCATTTCTGGCTGCGATGAGGGCCGCTTCGTTGCAAACGTTGGCGATATCGGCACCGGCGAAACCGGGAGTTTGTTCGGCCAATTGAACGGCATCCACATCTGCGCTGATGCGCAATGGACGGAGGTGTACTTTAAAAATTTCTGCCCTTCCTTTGATATCGGGAGCATCGATGGAAATCTGACGATCGAAACGTCCTGGACGTAAAAGAGCTGCATCCAATACGTCGGGGCGGTTGGTAGCAGCCATGATGATGATTCCAAGATCGGTTCCGAAACCATCCATTTCCACCAACAATTGGTTGAGGGTATTTTCGCGTTCATCGTTTCCACCCATCATCGCGCCTTTTCCGCGTTGGCGTCCAACCGCGTCAATCTCATCAATAAAGATGATGCAAGGCGCTTTTTCTCGGGCTTGTTTGAATAAGTCGCGAACCCTTGAAGCCCCAACTCCCACGAACATTTCAACGAAATCGGACCCGGAAAGGGAGAAGAAAGGAACTTGAGCCTCACCGGCTACGGCTTTGGCCAACAAGGTTTTACCGGTTCCGGGAGGGCCTACCAAGAGGGCGCCTTTCGGGATTTTTCCGCCCAAAGCGGTGTATTTTTTCGGATTTTTGAGGAAATCGACGATTTCCATCACTTCTACTTTGGCCTCATCGAGTCCGGCAACGTCTTTGAACGTAACGTTGACTTTGGCATTTTTCTCGAATAAGGTGGCTTTCGATCTTCCAAAATTGAAGATTTGTCCGCCACCGCCACCGTTCATTCGGCGAAAGACGAAAACCCAAATGGCGATCATGATCAATAGAGGAAGCAAATAGCCCAACCACTCGCCGTAATTGGCCCGACGTTCCCATTTCACCTCCACCTGATCGGCTTCGGGGATGTTGTAATGCGTTTGGGTGGTATCGATATCCACTTCCATAGCATTCACATCCTGTTTGGTAAAGTAGAATTGTGGACTGCTCGTTGGGGTGTTTTCTTTGATTTTGTGATCTTTGAAAAAGGCTTTTTTAATGCTGATTTCGATCACGTGGACTTCATCTTTTTTGTATCCCGATAATTTCTCCACGTGTCCTTTGGCCAGCATTTCATTGCGGAAGACTTTGTAGGAAACCTGCTTTACGTTTTGGTAATCACGGAAAAAGGTGAAATACAAAACAAGGGCTCCAAAAATGAAGTAAATCCAGTAAAAGTTAATTTTTGGACCTTTGATGGGTGATTTAGGTTGTTCGCTCATGGCTGTTTTTTCAGAATCGAAGATTTACGATAGATTAGGAACGTCAGTTCGGTGGGCATCGTTCCATAAATCTTCAACCCGGTAATATTCCCGTAGATCTTTAAGGAAGATGTGCACCACGGTGTTAACGTAATCCATCAAAACCCATTGAGCGTGTTCAACACCTTCAACGTGCCAAGGTTTGGATTGCACTAACTTTTTTACTTCTTCTTCAATGGAACCAGCAATGGCTTTCACCTGGGTGGTGGAGGTCGCATGGCAAACAATGAAATAGTCGGTAACCGTTTCGCCTAGTTCGCGTAAATCGAGAATGACAATGTCTGTGCCCTTTTTTTCTTGAATGCCGTGAATGATGGCGTCGTTCAGCGAATGAATGGGAGTTACTTTGGGAGATTTGGCCATGGATGAATGGGATGGAAATTTAATGATTTGAAAAGGTTTGAATGGTTTTTGTTGGCAATTTGCGCTTTTTTTGATTGATTTGCAACCAACAAAAATACACAATCCTTTGTCGCTTCCCAACTGTAACACCAAAGTACTCGGACAAGTTTACCAATATTTTGAAGAAATTGATTCTACTCAATCGGTATTAAAAAATTTGCCATCGGAAAAATTGGCAGATGGGATGGTTGTTCATGCGGCGTTTCAAACCCAAGGAAGAGGACAAATGGGCAGTTCGTGGGAAGCGAAAGCGAATGAAAACCTTACCTTTTCCGTTCATCTTGAACCCCAGCATTGGAATCTCACTTCCCCCTGGCAATTGTCGATGTGGGTGTCGGTTTCACTAGCACGAACGGTTCAACACTTTTTACCCGAAGAACTCGTCGAAATCAAATGGCCCAATGATATCCTCATCAATCAAAAAAAGGTGGCGGGCATCTTGGTAGAAAATTCTTTTCGGGGAGATCAATGGACCGGTAGCACCGTTGGAATTGGTTGGAACATCCTTCAAATGAATTTCCCTTCCCATTATTCGGCAACTTCCATGAAGATGGTTAACGCCCAAGAATCAAATCCTATTATTTACTTGTCTCGCTTCTTGGAACATTGGGAAAGCGAATCGCAATCCCACATCCAACGGCCTTATCTCGAACGATTGTGGCGAAAAGATCAGTGGCAAAGTATTCGAATGGAACAGGACGAACGGAGGGGATGCATTCGAAATGTTGATGAGAACGGAAGATTGGTGGTGGAATTGGAAGATGGACGGGTGGAGTCGTACGGGTTGAAAGAACTTCAGTTTTTGCGATGAGTCCTTTTGTCAACGTACATCACCACGGTGCCATTGATGGGGGAACTTCGATTCAGAACTTCGATTATTGGGAGGACTTGGAACTCCCTAAAGGATTTTTTTCGGCGGGAATTCATCCCTGGTATCTGCCAACCGAGGAGCAGTGGGCCGTTATTCAAAAAGCGTGGGAGGATCCCCGCTGTTTGGCTTTGGGCGAATGCGGGATGGACCGATTGCGGGGGGCGACGTTGGAGGAACAAAAAAAATGGTTCAATCGTCAGCTTCAATCCCAGGATCTACCGGTTTTGATTCATGCCGTCAAAGTGGACGCGGAGATCTTGGAATTTATTCAAGCTTTTCCAGCTAAAAAATGGGTGATTCACGGGGCGATGGGGAAATGGGAAAGGTGGAAAAAAATGGCTGATTTGGGCGTCACTTTCTCCTTCGGGAAGGGATTGCTAAGCGATGCAGTAACCCAAGAAACCTTCCGAAAAATCCCTATGAAGCAACTTTTCCTAGAAACCGATGCGGCTGATCCGAACTTGTTGGATTCCATTTATCGCCAAGCCGCCGCCATCAAGCAGAAAGAAATGGACGTGCTGAAGCAAGAAATTTGGAGTAATTTTGCGACTACATTTGAAAAGTATGGTACCTGATTGGTTAACGAGAACGGAATTGCTCATTGGAGCAGAAAACATTGAAAAGCTTCAAAAGGCCCACGTGTTGATCGTGGGATTGGGAGGCGTTGGTGCCGTTGCCGCCGAAATGATTTGCCGAGCCGGGGTTGGAGAAATGACCATTGTTGATGGTGACGTTGTTGAACCCAGCAACCGAAACCGGCAATTGCCTGCTTTGGTGAGTACCGACGGTCAGTCGAAGGCCGAGGTGTTGGGCGCTCGTTTTCTCGACATCAATCCCGATTTGAAATTGCACATGCGCAATTTGTACATTCGAGATGGGGTGACTTCGGAGTTGTTGCATGCCGCCAAGTACGATTATGCAGTGGATTGCATCGATACGTTATCGCCCAAGGTGTACTATTTGTTGGAATGCATGGAGTTGGGCATTCCCGTGGTTGCTTCCATGGGTGCCGGTGGAAAATTGGATCCTACGCAGGTGAAGGTGGTGGATATTTCGGAGACGTACAACTGCAATTTGGCGAGATACGTTCGAAAAAAACTGCATCAAAAAGGATTTTATAAAGGATTGAAGGTGGCGTTTTCGCCGGAGCTTCCCGTGGGAAAAATTACGGTGAATCCGGAAGGCGGCCCCAAGAAATCGACCATCGGAACGATGAGTTATTTGCCGGCCGCTTTTGGGTTGGCGGTGGCGAGCGTTGTGATTCGAGATTTGATCGATAAAAAATAATTGATGGCCAAGGCACTACTCAAAAATCCAATTTTGGCGCTCCTCGTTTTGGTGGGCATCTTGGTTTTTTGGGGATGGGCCGCCCCTTCGAACGAGGGCCTTCGGCTTTCGTTTCCCGAGGGCGGATTGATGCGCGTTTGGGCACCTCCGGCATGGGCGTTTTCGACGTGGTTTTCTTTGCTTCTCGATTTGGCATCGGGGGTTTTATTCATTCTATTTTTATTGAAGATCGATTACTTGGAGAACGAATGGGGATGGGTGGGTTTGCAGTTTTTCACGGTTTTATTTTTTGTACCTGAATGGCGTTTTGGTGGTATTCATCATTGGGCGTTGCTTGGATTTTTGTTCGCGGTGTGGCAAATTCAGGGGTTAGCTCACGAGAAAAAGTTATTGGTGAAGGGATACGATACGGGTTTTTTATTGGGCATTCTGCCTTTGTTAACGCCGTCATTCGTCTTTTTGCCGGTGGTGATTTTATTGTTGGCTGCAGTGATAGGCACATTGAGAATTCGGACCCTGTTCTTGTTTTTTTTAGGGTTGATTTCACCGATTTTTTTGTTTGTTTCCATCTTGTTTTTGATCGATGCGAAAGCGGTGAATGTGCAATTGCTGGATGATTATCGATGGTTTTTCCCTGATTTTTCGTTTGCCACGGCCGATCATTTTTACGGTTTGGCCTTTTCGATGGTATTGACGTTTGGGGTGGCATTGATTCCGTTGGAGCGTGGGAAATTGGTTTTCCAGCGGCGAATCAATCAAGCATTTATTTTTAGTGCCCTCGTTTTGATGGGGTTGGGGCTGTTCGTGGGTGAGGGCGCCTTAAGTTTTTGGATGCTGCTGGTACCGTTTGTAGCGGTGGGTTCGGCGAGGGCCATCAGCAGCATTCGGGTGTGGTGGTTGCAGGATTCGTTGCTGCTGTTGCAGTGGGGGTTGTTCTTCCTGATGTATTTGTGAGCGGTTGATCCGTTGCGGCCGACCCGTTGTGGCCC
>JACCEC013293563.1_pt1 | contig 28073 bp, 28 predicted proteins | sample 7450121 | NCBI WGS metagenome assembly JACCEC01 (sample SAMN15323455, study PRJNA562643) | freshwater metagenome | isolation source: river surface water | place: USA:Blue River Watershed | collected 2017-08-18 | reverse complement strand
TCTAAATTAGATTCACAACTTTTATGAAACCCAAAACCAATTGTGTGATCACTTACTTTGTTTAATTTTAAAAATTCTTCTATTGATTCGGGATTTCCAGTACGACATAATTCTCTAAAAATGTATGCGGTTGATCCAGTATCTTCAACAAATGGTGGATATTCAATAAACGGTTCAAGTCCGAGAAATTTTTCAGGATTTGTTTCAGACATTTTTTATAATAATAATGGCGGCGTCTTTATGTTAATTGTTCAAAAAATGAATAAAATAATCAAATATCTTGAATAATGTCTTTGCCAGAATAATGACATTTATAAATCTAATTATGACTTTTGCCACTTTTACAGCAGGTTTATCTTCATGGTCGTTTACATCTTGACGGTTTTCTATATTTTCACGATTGTTTTCTTCTATATCTTCTTTTTTCATACAAATTGCGCAGCGGAAATTTTTTGCAGAAGGGAAACTTTTTCTACAATTATTGCATCCTGTAGTTGTAGCATGTAAGTACGTCATCTTTCCAATAAAAAAATGAAGACTTGCAATAAAGTTTACAATTTTCTACTTTTTAGTTTTCCTCGGCTTCTTTGTCAATATCTGCAAAAAACTTAATGACTCTATCAGCGTCCCACTTGACAAACTCTTTTGTAAGTATCTGTAAATTGTGTAGAATAATTTTATTTCGATAGCGTCTCAAATATTGCCCTCCTTTTCGGTACCAAATTACTCTTGGATCAGAAAAAATAACCACATAAACCAACTGGTCGTGTTTTGGGTTTTTGCTGCAAAAAATATATTCCGGATGAATATTTACAGCTGCAAGTTTTTCTTTTACACCTTCAAACCATTTTGCTTGCTTGCCAAAATCAAAATCATTCAGTAGTCTTCCCTGATAATGTTCTGTGTTACCTAATCGAAGTCCTTCATTTTGTACTGTAAAGTGTTTGGTTCGAATCAAAAAAACGTTATAAAATTCCATAATTAATTTTTGAATGTGTACTTTTTCCGGAGTTTCTCGTAACAATCATAAAAAATACTATTCCAACAAAACAATGAATAAGAATCCCGCACCTAAAAAAAAGAACACCAAACAATTGCACACTTGTGCTTTGATTAACAGTTCTTCTTATCAGTTTACAGTCACCTTGGAAAAAGTCACCAACGATTTCACCATTCGATGCGGCCACTGGTACCGCGACGAGGATGAAGTTATCTACGAATATGTAGATACTGCCGAAGAAGTTTTTACTTTCATTCGCAAGTACATCTCCACATGGTGCAATTTCTCCATCATTCAATACGTGGATAATTTCGAGACGGACTCGAGAGTCGATTTTCACCAAATGTTCAAAAATGTGGACGAAGATGCGACAACCCTCACACAGTGCTTTGACAACTTGAGAAATTATTAATCCATACCAAAATTTCATAAAAAAAATAATAATATTGCAACAAAAGAATGAATACTTCCTCCTCCTCCAACCAACCCGTGACGAGACGTAAGCTGAACACTTGCGCTTTGATCAACAGTGCTTCGTACCAGTTTACGGTCTCATTATCAAAGGAAACCAACAAGTTTACGATTTCTGGCAACCTTTGGTACGGTGATGATAATGAAAGAATCCACGAAGTTGTAGATTCCGCTGAAGAAGTCTTTGCTTTTATTCGCAAGTACATCTCCACCTGGTGCCATTACTCCATCATTCAATACTTTGACAATGATTTTAACGACTCGAGGCTCGATTTTCACCAAGTCTTCAAGCACGTGGACAAACCAGGTCATTGTTGCACAACGCTCACGATGTCCTTTGACTACTTGAGAAATAAAATATATGATTTTTAAAAATTTTTTAATTTAATTTAAGAAACATATGACGAAATAAATAAATCAGGATTTTTAACAAATTTTTTGAAAAGATATGTGGCATAAAAATGGCCAGACACCCACTCGTACGCCTTCGGTTTCGGCAGGCCGAGTTGCATCAGTCTGCGAACTTCTTGTTTCTTCTTTGCAGAGACGACAAACGACACGGTGGGCGGAGGCAAGTTGTTCAGAAGAGCATGTAAAAATTCTTCGGAACAACCAGTTGTTGACATAATATACGACATTGCTGTGTCGAGATTTGCCGAGTTAGTGTAGGGCATTTTTTATAAATAAAAATATGATGATGTTCAGAGTCTTTTTCTCTTTGAATATTTTTTTCGTCTGTTAGCACGTTTGCTTCCGCCTCTTTTTGATCCTTTTGATACTTTTGATACAGTTTTATTTGACGTCTTATATGCCCCTCGTTCTGACCGCGGTAAAGGCTCATCAACTAAAGGCTCAGGTAAAGGCTCATTAAGTGTTTTCTCCAAGTTCCTATCATACTGTATCATCAAATCCCCCTTAGCCTTCCATGTTATGGATTCTATTAACTGTGACAAAACCGATCTTGCCTTTTTGTTTTCGCAATCACTCGCTAAATTTAGAAGCATGTTTGATATCGACTGCAAAGAGTGATTTTCCAATTCTTCTTCTGTCAAATCATCGCGGTCGACACCTTCGGGCTCCCTTCGGGTAAATGTCCGATGGCACAACAATCTTATTATAATGCTCTTGATCTCCTTTTCATCAACTGCTAAATCTGGATTACTAAAAAATTCCTTTAAAGTTTTTTTTATAAGCGATTCATTATTCTTTTTTTCATTCTCATAATTAGTGCTCTTGTAGCCGAGCGAATTATACCATGACTCACCTTTTGTTAATATTTTTAGTTGTGCCAAGCCAAACAGTTTGGTACATATGTAGATAAATGATTCATCTTTTAAAGTAATTTTTTTAAAACCCGACATCCTTGCAAATTCTTCAATTTTTTTCAATGTTTCGCTTCCTTTAATTCCACACCTATCGAGTTTGCCAATATGCAATACTCCAGGGCCTTCTTTATCCATCATCATTGTCGCACAACCCTTGTCGGAGTCCCCTTTCGTTATTATAGTGACTGTTTGATTCAATTTAGATCTATCATCATGCTTAATTATAAATTGGTCTTCGGGGAAAACTTGCTTGAGAATGGAAATATCCATTTATATATACCGACCAGAAAAGTTTGAAAATTTTGGTGAATTGTCAACCAGCGACTACAACACAGAGACGTTACTAAAGGTTTACTTTTTTATTTACGGAGTGTTTTTCTCTTTCGTCTGTTTGCACGTTTGCGTCCGCCCCTTTTTGATCCTTTTGATAAAATGCTTGATATCCTTATTGCCTTTTTTTTTGACCGCGGCGGTGAAAAAGGCTCATCAAGTATTTTTCCCAAGTTCTTATCATAGTGTATCCTCAAATTCCTCAAATAACCCATTTTTGCGCAAATTACCAACCCGCGCAACACACTCGCTGCATCTTCGTTTTTGCAATCGCTCGCTAAGTTTAAAATCATATTGGATATCGACTGCAAAGAGTGATTTTCTAAATCTTCTTCTGTCAAATCATCGCGTTGTAACAAACTTATTATACTGCTTTTCATATCTTTTTCTGTACTTGTTAAATCTGGATCACTGAATATTTCTTTTAAAGTTTTTTTTATCAGTGCTTCATTATTCTTTTTTTCATTATCATAGTTAGTGCTCTTGTAGCCGAGCGAATTATACCACGACTCTCCTTTTGTTAATATTTTTAGAATTGCCAAGTCAATTAGTTGTTTACATAAAAAGATGGTCGACATGTCAGATAAAGTAATTTTTTTAAACCCCGACATCCTTGCAAATTCTTCAATTTTTTTCAATGTTTCGCTTCCTTTAATTCCACACTTATCGAGATTGGCAACGTACAATTCTCCGGGACCTTCTTCATCTATCGTGATTGCCGCACAGCTCTTGTCTGGTTCCCCTTTCGTTTTTATAGTGGCCGTTTGATTCAATTTAGATCTATCATCATGCTTAATTATAAATTGGTCTTCGGGGAAAACTTGCTTGAGAATGGAAATATCCATTTATATATACCGACCAGAAAAGTTTGAAAATTTGATGAAACCTGCTCAATAAATTATTCGGCAGGTTTTTTATCCTCGTCATCTTCAAGATCTGGGTTGCACCCTTTGCAGTCAGTCGCTGCGCTCCTGCAACTATCGCATCCCCACTGGTCACACTTCGAACACGGCCATCCATCCGATCCGCGATTGACTTCTCGATTGCAACCGAAGCACGCCCGTAACAGCCGCATTGGTTGTCCGAGTTCCTGCTGCAACTTTCGCACATGGATACTGAGCAATCGCAACAAACCGTCTCTACGCAAGCACTGCAACCTTGTCTTTAGATAACAACTCGCCAGTATTTGATAAACTGATGCAAATAAAAAGGGGGATTTGATCTTAATCAGTTAAAGAAACATCTATAACATAATGTTTCGATTTCTTTGTAATTTTTTTAGATTTAACCGTAAAAGTAAGGCCTCTTGGTAGAATGATTTCAGCTTCCGAATTGTTCCATGTGTTTATATCGACAAAAGGTATATTTGGTTGTATATTCAATTCGCAAACTGCGCCCACGCTTCCTGCAAATTTTTTGGCAATATGTAAATTTTTTGAAGTCGAAATAAAACCTAAATTGATTCCCTCGTAAACGTTTGATTCACCTCTGTATACAGTTAGTATTTTATCTGTTTTACTTGATTTTGCGAACAAATTATCTAAATTTTTAATATGGGCTTGAATGCTTTCTAATTTATCCGGGTCACACTCATTTTTACGCAAATATGTATTGATATAATAAAATCCACTGTCTTGATAAAATTTTACAGTGTTGTATTCTTCTGGTGTTATGTCCATTGTTTAAATTTTTTTGATAGTTTATAGGAGTTATTTGAGAAGTGGCTGTAAGTGGCTGAAAAGTCGCTGTACGTGGCTGTAAGTGTTAAATAAGTGGCTATTTTATTTTTACAAATTAGTTATTAAGGACACCATATTTTCGTATTAATTTATTAATATTTCTAAAAACAATGAAAAAACAGCCACTTAGCCAGTCACTTTCAGCTTTTTTTTCAAAAATTACAAGAAAAAAAACAAAAAAATAAATATTATTATTTATTTTTTTTATAAAAAAATGAAAAGTTAGAAGTACAGTAAAACAGGTGGCTGAAGTGGCTAAGTGGCTGATTATAGAATTTTGAGTTCGGCGTGTTCAATATAATAAACATGATTAGATCTCACGATAACGAACCCAAGTTTACGTAACAATGCCATAATTTTCTTGTCTGGAGTAACACAGATTTCCTTGCAGTCGCTTAAAAACGACTTGTAATTCTCAATAAACCCAGCTACAGACACGCGACAACTCAGATTTACTTTAAGACGCTCATGTACAAAAGAAACAAGAAGGTCATTGTCAATAATCTTTTCTTTGCGGCACTGTTTAATTTCCTCGCTCATGTCACTAATAACAAACGATTTTTTGACTTCACCAAACTTAATAATGTAAGAGAATATCGAGTCCAGATTACTCATCACCAAATTTGCATAGTCACTATCTTGTTTGAAAACCGCATTGAATGGGAAAGGAATAATACGCGTAACCAACGCAGGATCGCTGCAATCAATTTGAGGCATGTTATTTGTTGCAATATGAACAGTTGCGGTGACATCGACATTTTTCTCTTTTTGAAACAATCCGCGGTAATTGATAATACCGTCGCCTGTAAACTCCTTGACACGTGTTTCATTTAATGAATCACTATCTGATAACTCGCTGATTTGTCCAAAGCGTAATGTCGACAAAGGCTCGAGCTCACTTGTAATGTTAGACGAAGATTTCGAGTTTATGATAATGTTTTTCGGAACAACGCCACAAAAATCTGATAAAATTTTGCGAACAACTTTGAGTAAGAGTGATTTACCATTGCATCCTCCGCCAATCCAAATAAAAATATTGCGAAGAGGCATACCGGTCATCGAAGATTTAATCGCGTTGATAACACACTGACGTGTCGCAGTATCTGGAAAAAGTGACGCAAAGTACTGAAGCCCAAACTCGATATTGTTTTCGTCATAAACAACCGGACAAACGGATGAGAAATTGTGTTTCCTTTCTCTTTGACAAACTTCGTTCGTTTTTAAATCGATGACTTTCTCCTGAGCGATTGGTAAGACAAATAACTCTTTGTTCAATTTATCGGTAAATCCGGCATCAAATAAACGATCTTTAACAAGTATGTATACACTGTTTATAAACGACAAATTTCCGATTTTATTTTTGAATTTTTCGTAGTTTTCGATTTGTTTTTTTAAGTTTTTAACTTCTTCGCTGTTCGCATCAATAATATCAAGAGTTTTGTTGTATTGTTTTTTTCGGTTGATGGCGTTCGAGATAATATTATTCAATAAATCATAAATAACCGTTTTCGGAGTGATTCCAGTTTGCCAAACAGATATCTGCTCGTTATAATTGAACCAAGTGTCATTACGAATATCGACGCAAACATAGAGATCACCGATCAATTCAACTGCCACATTTGCTGCAGTATGATGGTTCTGTTGGTCCATCATATCACTTTGGTCGGGAGTAAGAGAGACGTGACCAAGATTGTTGTAGTCGAAATTGTCTGGAATAGTAATCGAGTTGTCATGTTGCTTGAACGCGAATCTCATATTTAAACCGGGAAACAATGATTCGATATAAACTTCGAGGTCTCTCAGTATTCGAGGGTTGTCATAATGGTTTCCATCGATCATAAACCCATCAAACATAAGAGTGCTGATTTCGTAGTTGGTTGTTTTCTGAATCATTTCGATACAACATTGTAGGATCTGGTTTTCGAACCCGCACAAAATACGGTTGAGGGTGGAGCCGACTTGGTTGTCGATTTTATCGACAGGAACCGAATCTCTGTAAGGTTTATACTCAGGAAAAAGCGTTAGCACTTGTTGTATATTTTTCAATTCGTTGTCAAACGCTCTGAAAAACGAGTTGTTATTTACTTTATAGTTTTTTCCTGAGTCATTGATTGCACACAACACAATGCGTTTTGCTTCATCGCTATCGCTGCCTATTTCGGAGAGAACCGTGTCGCGATTATCGACGTATTGTTGCAAATATGTGCACGGAATGTTGTTCTTCTTGCACAAGTATAAAAGGAGACAGGGGTGACAGTTGGACATGTCGATATCAGTTGCATGTTTAAACAATAGGCCGCGTATTTCGCACGCTACTTGTTGGATACTATTCCTTGCAAATAACCTCCCACCGAGAGTAGGAGGAGTGTTTAGAGAGTATTCATACGTGCACGCAACAATACCTCTTGAATCGAGAGCATTTTTGACATATTGCTTCATAGTGGTGAAACACTGGAAGCGGTCTTCTTCATTTTTGCATTTCTTAGCAGAAACGGTTTTGAATTTATTGAAAGAGAGCAGTTTAAGGTAGTGGAGAGCTCGGAGGCAAGGTTTTTCGATGAAAGTCAGAGAGGCGGGCATTTTATTATATTTTACCTAAAGATAATAAAATTGGCCATTTTCGCGAATTTAGTTAATTATTCCTAAATATATTGTATTTTTTTGTTGACTTTGATTCGCCGTTTTCCATTTTTAAAACTATATCGCTTCCAATAAAAATATATCCCTGTTTTCGAAGAATTCCTCTAACCATATTTAAGTAGGGACGTTTGCAGTCAAAGTTCGATTTGAAAGCAGAAATCTCATAGCACGCAAAACATTTTTGTATATCATCCTTGAGCGCCAAAATCGACGTTTGTTTTTCAAGATTTTCGTCTAGTTCACTCAGCAAGAATTCGGTTCCTACAATATCAATAAGTTTTTTACATAGTTCTTCGCGCTCATTATGATATTGTTCAGAGAGCTTAATGCGTGGCATATATTATTCTTTATATAGTGTGGAGAAAAAATCTTTAAGCGGAAACACACTTTCATAAATAATTATTTCCCTCCCACCAACAAAAAATGGACGTCACGCACCAAACCAAACTCACCAAAGCCGAATGGGAATCGGTCGAAATCCCCGTCTCGGAAGATGAAAAACGCATCCTCGAACTTATTATCGACGGCTACTCCAACGTCAATGTGAAACACAACAACAACCGATCGCTCTTCACCTGCATCAAAATCGAAAAGTCCGAAATCATCGAGACATTTTTTTATACCAAGTTTTTCCGACCCCTTGTCGCCGAAATCACCAAACTCCCTGTTGCGAAAGCCATCGCCGACTTTGACAAATCCATCAAGGACGTCAATCTGAAAAAGCTGAAAACCGCCGACACGATCCGCATCGAAAACGTGAGCTCCAATGTCGACCAAAACATCATCGAGTTCGTCTTCCTCCGATTCATCAAAGAAATGTTGTCGCTCTTTTACGTGAAAAAAAACAGTTATTATGCATTTTATCTGTACACCCTCATCCAGCTGCGCAACATCAGCGTCAAAAATATCAACAAACACGTATTGGACTTTGTTGATATTTGTGTCACCACCGTGAACGCCGAGACCGTGCTCTCGAATATTATCCGCAACGCCTACGAGTTTATCGAAAAGAACAAGAATATTTTCCAATATGGCGACATCACCCTGTACGACCACCAAAAGCGTTTATTCAACCTCTTCCGCAACTCGCACACCGCCGGGAATAATCGGTCGAATCTGGTCTTGTACATCGCCCCCACCGGGACGGGGAAAACCTTGTCGCCGATTGGTTTGATCCAAAACCACCGCGTCATTTTCGTGTGCGCTGCGCGCCACGTGGGGATAGCCCTCGCCAAGTCGGCAATTTCCGCCCACAAATGCGTCGCTTTCGCCTTTGGATGCGACACAGCCAGTGATATTCGGCTGCATTATTTCGCGGCGGCTGTCTACAAGGTGAACAAACGATCGGGTGGGATCGGCAAAGTGGACAACAGCGTCGGTACCAAAGTCGAGCTGATGATTTGCGACGCAAAGTCGTATTTGATCGCAATGTACTACATGCTCTCGTTCAACCACTGCAAACGCATCATTACGTACTGGGACGAGCCGACGATTGGGATGGACAGCGACACGCACCCTTTGCACGAAATTATTCACAGGAATTGGTCGCAAAACAAGATTCCGAATATGGTATTGTCGTCGGCCACGCTGCCGAAAGAGGAGTTGCTGATGCCGGTGATTATGGATTTCCGCAACAAGTTTTTAAATACAGTGGTCACGAATATCGAGAGCTATGATTTCAACAAGTCGATCTCGGTACTCAACAAGCAGGGTTACTGTATGTGTCCTCATATCATGTTTGAGGATTATGACGAGATGATTCGGTGTACAAATTACTGCAATGAAAACAAGACGCTCCTCCGTTACTTTGATTTGAACGAGATTTTGAAATTTATCGAGTATTTGGGCGAGCGCAAGTTGATACCCGAGGAATATATGGCGGAGACGTATTTCGACAATAATATTGCGAACATCAAGATGAACAGTATCAAGACGTATTATTTGGACTTGTTGGCGCGAATTCCCGAGACGATTTGGCCGGCGGTTTCGTCGTATGTTCGTACGGTTATGAAGCGAAAATTCGAGGACACGACGACGTTGAAAAAGACGTCGAGTCTCTCAAGCTCGTCGTCGTCAAGCAGCGCGGGAAAACCTTTGAGACGAACGGCAAGCGTGGCATCGGAACCGACCTATGTGGACAAGGCGAAAGCGGCCTCGGCCGCCTCTGGCGGCATTTTGCTCACAACTGTTGACGCACATACGCTCACAGATGGCCCTACGATTTATTTGACGGAAAACATCCAGACCATTGGCAATTTTTATATCCAGCAGTCGAGTATTCCAAAGACGGTTTTCGACAACATTTTTGCCAAGTTGACGGAGAACAATGTTATTTTGGCAGAGATTGCCAAGTTGGAAGCAGCGCTCGAAGACGAACTTGGTGGCAAAGAGTTGAAAGACAAGAGCAACAAGGATGTCGAGGAACAGATGGCGTCGGCGAAAAACCGGATCGACAAACAGATCGAGGATCTGAAACAAGGAATCAAGGTCATATCGTTGGACCCGGTGTACATTCCCAATACGGTTTTGCACCAGAATGTGTGGGCGCCAAAAGTGGTGGAAAATGCTTTCATTCCCACGATTGACACTCACACGGCGAAACGGATTATGGAACTGGAGATCGATGATCGGCTCAAGATTTTGTTGTTGCTGGGAATCGGATCGTTTGAGACCACAGAAAACTCGTTTTACACGGAGATTGTGAAGGAATTGGCGTTCGATAAGAGACTGTTTATGATTATCGCGTCGTCCGACTATATTTACGGAACGAATTACCAGTTTTGTCACGAGGTGGTGGGCAAAGATTTGGTGAACATGTCGCAGCAAAAGACGATCCAAGCTTTGGGCCGTGTAGGGCGCAACAACATTCAGCAAGAATATACGGTCAGGTTTCGAGATGACGGTATAATCTACAATTTGTTTAAAGAGCAAGAGCACAACATAGAGGCAGACAATATGTGTCGGCTATTAGTGACAGACAATGATGACGACGAGGAAGAAGCCGAAGGCGAGGAAGAAGCCGAAGGCGAGGAGGATGAAGAATCACATGATGCATAAATAACACATTATTATAATTTAACGATTATTTAAACGAATCAGCATATAAAGTAATGGGATAGTAACAAGTAACCATGCAATTTCGTTTTGAGTTGAATCACACGAATAGTTTACAATTGATGTGTAACCAACATTAAGTAAAAGTAAAACTGCTAAAACCGAGATTTTTTTTGCGATTGACAAAGACATAAACATGTTCTTATTAGAATACATCCGAATTATTACGAATACTACTGCAGCGGAGGCAAATACCTGCGCCGGATTGCATAAATTATAAAAAGCGTCCATTATAATTTATGCTTAGAAATGTTATTCATCCTCTTAAAGAAAAAAGGAGGGATCTTAAAAAAGAAAAAGGGAAGGATCAAAACACACCAAAGAAAAAGGAGGGGTCCGAGGGGAACCTTTGGTTCTCCTGTTTAGTGGGTATTCACGAAAAACTCGCGACTGGACTCGAGAGTCTTGTAGTCGCGGTCAATCTTGGTGGGCAGATCGAAGGGAACGGCAAGTGTACTGATGTCCTCACGATACTTGATGTAACCGACAGCCTCACTAAATACATTGGGGACTGCGTACTCGAGCACGATTTTATTCAGCCTCTCCACTTGAGCGGTGATGCCGGTGGGCAAATGTTGGGCATATTGCATGTAAATACTTCGCATAATGATCTTGAGAGTGTCGGGATTCTGAGGAAGGACGGTGAACTGGCGGTTGGACTTTTCGTAAACCCCGGCGCGAATGCCGTTCTGAATGATTTGCATATTGCCGGCGGAGAAAAACACTTTGCTCAACATGTTTTCCTCCCATTCGCCGGCGATGGCGCCGCGGAACTCGGTGGCCTTGTTTTTGATGGCGACTTTCTCGGCAAATTGGAACTGGATCGCAGGGTCGGGTTGGTCCATCAAATTGACACGTCCGTTATATCTCTCTAAATCTAAAATTTTGTTGTTATAGACATTAAAAATGGCAGATTCTTTAGACATTTGTATATAATACATTGGAGTAATAATTTTTTTTTAAACACGTAATATATAAAAAAAACATGGATTTTAGTAATTTTTACACATTGGTTTTAACCATTGCGATAATAGTTTTAATACTGCTATTGGGTTACATGGGTTGGTTATTGTCGAAGCAAAAGACGACGGACGAGTTCCCCAAGTTGCGCACTTCGTGCCCTGATTTCTGGAAGGTAGACCCTGGCGAGAATGGAAAGGTGTTTTGCATTCGACCGGAAGGCACAGATGCTTTGAATAATGGGGGAACAAAAACGAATACAGAACTGTTTGAGAAAGCAAGCGGTGTCGACACAACCAAAAATGGCTTCGACACAACCGACGTGGGTTGGGCATCGGCTGGAAATGCGGTGTGTGGAAAGCAAAAGTGGGCGAACGCCAACAAAATCACGTGGGATACAGTGACGAATGCTAACTTCTGTTAAGGGAACCTACGGTTCCCTAAGGGCGCAGCCCTAAGGGCGCAGCCCTAAGGGCGCAGCCCTACGGGCTGATTGATCCCTCCCTTTTTTTTTAAAGTATTTGATATCTAAATCGTCCAAATGTTTAAAAAGTATTTTGTAAATTCTTCTTAATGATTCTAATAATTTTTTAATTATAATCATTTTATAGCCTCCTTCATTAAAAGGAAGGATCATAAGGCATAGGCCCGCTTTGCGGGCTGAACACCTTGGTTTCCTTATCTTAAAAGAGTTGATAAACAACCGGCAAGAAGCAGATGAGAGATGCCACAACAGTTGCTAAAGACACAAAGGTCGCCTCGGACATGCTGTGTTTTTTACCAACAATCTCTCGCAGCGTAGCGAGACTTTCTTGCGACGGTTCATCTTCTTGTTTGACAATATCTTTGAGAGCCATGGTGTCTAAATAATTATCGAGCGTGCCGTCGTCAAACATTTGCGTAATCAAGATATTGAAATCATATGGCGCCCCCGACTGCGACTTGAAAATCTTGCGCATCACTGTCGTGAGGTCGTCATTGTTGATGAAAAAGTATCCGATCGTGTTCTCAAATGCGCGGCCTATAATTGGAAACGTGTAAAGGATAAACAGGAGAGGAACTACGATAACCCCGACGGAAAAGAGATTTAAGAGAAATGCGGACCCTACATTGAAGTCCTTGCCGATGGTCGACTTGATCACAATGGTAATGCTACTTGTGATGAGCCAGATGAGAACGACAAGAATGCCATTTCGCGTGAGAGCGCTCTCGATTTTAAAATAGTAGTAATAAACGAAAATTACAATAAATAAAAACAATAATAAACCTGTGTAAATGCCAATAATTTCAGAAGTAGTAGTGGCCATTTTGTTATAATATCCGGCGAGATTGTATTTTTGGCGTAAATTACGGAGGTTATAAAATGTAATGTTGAAAATATACATGTCCGACGAGACTCTCATGCCGAAATTAATAGAAGACAATGTTCGCTATTTTATCGACAATTCGTTGCGAAGTGTTCACGAGTCGCGAATGAATAATTATTCTTTTTTTTTAAATTTAACAGCGGTAGTGATGTTTGTGTTGGTGTTTGGGGGCATCCTTTACTACAAATACAAGTCGAAGCTGACGCCGTACGAGATGCAGCAGAAAATGAAGAGAGACCAGGAGATTATCATGTCGAAGATTCAGATGTATCAAGATGATAAGAAGAGAGGCAATTTCTCGGATATGACCAAGCTGCCTTTTGTTGACACGGACTACTATTTAAGAAGACAAGCTCCCGTTTAGTTTCGCGTATTGCAAAATTTATGCAACATTTCGAGAGATTTCAAGTAGTTGGCGATCTCCATAGTTTTTAATTTTTCAATTTCAATTCTTTTATCGGAAAACTGGAGAAGCATTATCGCATTCATCTTGCTCTCCATGTCTTCCACATGTTGAAAAGATTGGTTCATTATTTTGACAAGCCGTTCGCAGTCCATTTTTTTTTGTTATTTACGGAATGGGTTTAATCTTTAAATATTTTTTATGCGCCATCCTTCTCTGAGAATAGACTTACCGATAATATATATATACACGCACACACAAATAAATGCCTGACCAAGAAAAGTTCGAAAACATAATAAATACTGGCAAAGCAATCCTCGGCACAAAATGTTTTATCGACACACCTCTCTCGGGTGAAATTAATCTCTCGATCCTTAAAAATAAAGGCATTGAAGAATTGCACTTCACTAAAGGCGAGATCACTCGTATCCATAATGTGCCTCGTGGAATACAGATCATTGTCATCAACGATAATCATTTAGTGAGTATCCCATCTGCCGAGTTGAGAGATTTAGTCGAATTGGAGGCGTCGCACAATAAAATCACCAAAGTGGATTTGAAAGAGATGGTCAGTTTAAGCTCTCTTACTCTCGACAACAATAAAATCGCATCCGTCACAAACCTCCCCAAAACTTTGGAAAAGTTGTCTCTCAACAATAACAATTTGAGAGAGCTTGATTTACACGAGTGCGAGGCTTGCGTGAAAGTCAGCACTCTCGACAATCCTTCTCTCCAAACAATATTTAATGCCCCACTTTCCAATCGCAACTTTCAACTGAAGAAGGACGAACACACTCAGCTCGATATCTCTCGTAAAGGAAAGACAAAGTCGGACGCGAAGACAGTCGATATCACCGTGAAAGATGCCGTCAACGATTATTATGCTCTCAAAAACAAGTATGCACAAGAGAGGAAAGCTGCGATTTTCAAGATCATGTCCAATAAGGAGAAGCCGAGACATGAGAAAATCCGAGAGGCGAGACGAACGCAGTTTAAATGCGTGAATTGCGGGCAGAAAGGTGGCACCAAATTCTGGAGAGACGAAGACAATAATTTGAGAGCCATTTGCGGAAACTCCTTGAAACCCTGTGATTTGAACATTTCGATTCTCTCGAGTTTGACAATCAGTAAACAAGAGATGAGGAATGATCAAGAGTTGATTGAGAAGTCGAAGCAGGAAATTATACAATTGAAAATGGACACTCTCTTTGAGTATATGGATGGAGACAAGTCGGTGGAGAAATTCAAAGACACGGTAGATAAACTGAAAAACGACATTGTGTTTGCAGACAACTATGAAGATATTGTAAATAATCCAGAGAAGAAGAAGATTATTTCCAAAAAGACGCAAGAAATTTATACAGAGCTCGCGTTAATTCGCAAGTTGAGACACGAGATGATGTTGAGCAACAATCGAGAGCTGTTGGCGGACATTATGGCTCACTATAAAACGATTCAGACGAACCTCGATAATATTCGGTTGTTGAAATATCCGATCATTGAAATTGTTGAGAACGAAGAGACTGGAGAGAAGATTGTGAAAAAGTTTCCCTACAGTTTTGATGAATACTTGAACCCAAACTTGGAACTACTTAAGGTGAACAAGTTTATACAATAAGAAACCCGGGATTTCCGTCGTGCTCTGAAAACCAAAATGCAAATTTGTGGTCGTCCAATATTGTAAACCCAATACAATACTGGATTCCAATACGATTGAAATGGAAAACGTCGGACCACTCGATCGGTTCGTGCTCTCGATTGAGTTTTACCAACATGTGGTAATATGTGAGAGTCTTATCGCCGTGAATGTGTTCGCAGTAATGAACGACGCAATAAAAGCATTGATCTCTCGAGGACCAAACCGGCGGAGAGGAGCCGCGAATTTTTTGCAACAGCATGTGTTCGACAGGGATTGATTTAATTATTTTGAGAGTGTCGCCGCGGAGTTCGCCGATTTCGAAAGGAGCCCAGCGGTAAATGAATTTTTCCAAGGCAGCTCCGTTGCCGACTGACAAGGCAGCTCCGTTGCCGACTGACAAGGCAGCTCCGTTGCCGACTGACAAGGCAGCTCCGTTGCCGACTGACAAGGCAGCTCCGTTGCCGACTGACAAGGCGCCTTTGGCGCCGTAACCCAGAGGAATCCAATTTTTCTCACAATTCGTGTCCGTCGGCGGTTCCAACACTTGGCCCGATTCAAACATCGCCATCGAGGCAGAGTACTCTCCCGTCATGATCCGAATCTTTTGCAAAACATGATACGACTTGTTTGTCGCCACATATTTCAGTTTGTCGCCAGACTTGTAGAGACGCACGTCCTCGAGACCAACAATGGACTTGTCATACTCTCTGAGACCCATCATTCCCTCCCACATAAACTCGCACGACTTTATCGTTCGCAAATCATCCTCCAAGAAACACCGCAAATTTTTAGTTTCGAGACAACCATGAGGGTGATTAATATGGTACCGTCCGTATTCATCAAGCCTGTAGTTTACATAACGAACATTTAAAATATGGTCCTCTCCATATTTAATATAAGAACTTGACGAGGGATAAAACCGCGGTTCGTCCGGCAAATTGTAGCGAATGGTTGATCGCCCATAACCCAAACATCTTGAGAAGAGAGACGACGGAATGCGCACGATACTATCGTCGTGGTCTGCCTTGAACCACACGATTTCCCATTTGGCATTCACTTCCAACCAAGCCCAGAAATTCACTTCCCAAGTGATGTGTCGGAACCTATGCATAAAAATCGTGAAATGTTCGAGATATAGATCGAATAAGTGAATGAAAGACTCTCCGTCGCCGATCATGAAGCCGCCGCAAAATCGCCAGTTGATGTGGTCGACAATGTTTTCGATGCCCTGTCCGCGTTCCCAACATCCAGGGTTTGCAATGAACCGCGGTTGCCATTTGCAAGTTGTCAAGAATTTCATGTAATTACTGGTCGCCGTCTTTTGTTTGAAAATGTGCGCCAAATTGAAATCGATCCAGGCAAAATGGTTTGTATCGAACGGATTTTCGTTCACGGCATTCACTACAAACTCGATTTTCATATTCATGAGACAAAGAAAGAGGAAGGAGTCTTTTACCATATTTCGAGAGGCTGGCAAATTGTTTTTGTACAAACTGCAAACTTTGTAGGTCCACGACTTGGAATAATCGACATCGCGCAAAACCACGTTGCTGAATGTTGACCATTCTTTTTTATACACCTCTCGAATTTCTTGGTCGACATACAACACGATGGGGACGCCAGTTTTTGCAATGTGTGTGAAATTGTCCATGCGCCATTGATGTGTTTTGTGAGGTTCTTTGCAATTAATATTTACAAAACAAGACACGTAGGTGAGGGTTGGTTTCGATTTATCGAATAAATTCATTCCTATTTTTATTAAATCGTATCTAAATATTTTTTTAGTAAAATCAAAAAAATATTTTTCTATATATAGCATGTTACAAGAACCTGTAAGCGAAAGCGCGCGCCTCGAAAAGGCCGAGATGGAAATACAAAAGTTGTTGCGAATAAACAGCGAACTGACCGCGCGGTGCGAGTTTTTACAACAGAATTTTAACGGGGATCATAACGAACTAATGATAGAGTATCAAGCGCTGAACCGCGCATTCGAAATTTTAAAAAAGCATAAAACGTGAACGCATATACAACATATGCATTTTATGTATTATTGGGACTATATGCACTTTTAACGCAGATGTTAATGAAATTGCAACCAAAACCAAAACCCACATAGGAAGCGCACAGAAGCGTCTCATTTTATGTTCATATCTCTCTTTTGAAGACATAGACCATTTGCTGCGTTTCTTTACATATTCGTGAGATTCGCACTCATTGTATAGACCAAACAAAATAATTAAAATTAAAATAAACAAACCGACCAATTTATACGAGGACATTTTATATTTTTTATTTAGAAATTAAAAAAAATATAAATTAAATGGAAGGATCATAATGCGAAAAAAGAAAAAGGAGGGATCATAAGGCGAAGGAAACAAAAAAAGGAATCAAAGAAAAGGGAAGGATCATAAGGCGAAGGAAACAAAGAAAAGGGAAGGATCATAAGGCGAAGGAAACAAAGAAAAGGGAAGGATTATAAGGAAACCGTAGGTTTCCTTAAGAGCTACACATTTCGCACTCTTCATTCTTCTTCGGCTCGATCGTAAATTGTTGTGCCCGGTGTTTCGCGCGTCTTCTCAAGTAATAGATGCCCGTTTTTAAACCCTTTGACCAAGCGTAAAAGTGCATAGACGTCAAGGAATTGTAGTTCGGGTCTTCTTGCCACAAATTCAAACTCTGGCTCTGGCAAATAAACGCACCGCGGTCAGCCGCCATGTCAATCACATGACGCATCGGAATCTCCCACACAGTTTTATATTTGAGTTTGAGTTGGTCCGAAATATTCGCAATATGCTGCACACTGCCCTGGTTGGCAATAATACTGTTCTTCAAATCGCTGCTCCAGATACCGAGATCAATCAGTTCGCGCATCAAATATTTGTTTGTCAACACGAACTCTCCAGCCATTGTTCTCCTGCTGTAAATGTTGCTGGTGAACGGCTCAAAACACTCGTTGAATCCAAGGATTTGAGAGGTCGATGCGGTCGGCATGGGCGCGAGCAAGAGCGAGTTGCGAAGACCCGATTTTGCAATCTTGTCCTTGAGAGAAGCCCAGTTCAATTCGGAGGAGGGCGTCACATTCCACATATCAAACTGCAAAATGCCTCTCGAGGCGGGAGAGCCGTCGTAAGTCTCGTAAGGCCCGTGAATGGCAGCGAGTTCGGCGGATTTTGTTAGAGCGCCATAATAAATAGTCTCAAAAATTCGCTTGTTGATTTCCTTGGCCTCTTCGCTGTGAAAGGCGACGTTTAATAACATAAAAACGTCCGCTAAACCTTGAACACCGATTCCGATGGGTCTATGACGCAAATTCGATACTCTCGTCTTTTCAGTGGGATAGTAATTCACATCGATAACCTTGTTCAGATTTTCAGTAATTATTCCCGCAACTTCGCGCAACTTGTCGTAGTCAAAAGTCTGCGATTCTTGATTGACAAATGTAGGGAGACCAATGGACGCGAGATTGCATACGGCGGTCTCGGTCGATGTAGAGACCTCCATGATTTCGCTACACTGGCCGGTTAAAAGCCCATTAAACACACCCATGTGACGATCCGGTTCTGTAAAACAAAATGTGTTATCAACTCGATTATTATCCACAATCTTGACAACGTTTACAAACATATTATTAACCGAATCGTTTAATAAACCCTCGATCGCTGTTGAAAACCCAACACTTTGTAAGGAGCGAATATCCGTCGAAGAGAGGACGAGTTCCCAATTCACGTCAGTATTCACTAACCGTGCATTTACACCACAAGTTTGGAGCATTAATTTTACACCGAACAAGAACTCGCTGTCGGACGATATGATTCGCAGTTGCTGGGTCTCATTGTCGAATACGCCATTTTGTTGACAAAGTTCCGAGAACCACTGCATTTTGCATGCCAGCGATTCATTTCCATGGCCATAAATTTCAGATACTCCGTCGATAATTGGAAACGCGGCGCGAATGAGTCTGTCGCCAGATTGCAAATTTCTTGCCTCCGTCTTGTAAATATTGCCTTCGTCGTTTTGCAAATAAAACTCGTGATACGGCGTGCAAGCAAGAATAGACCCATCATCTGCATGCACCTCAATGAGAGGTTGATTCTCTCCAGTCTTTTTAATCACAACCTCGTTAAACTTTTCTCCGTTCCAAACACTCACATTCTGGTTTTCGAGTGATTCGATTCTAAGATGACCAGCATCAGTCAAAATAAGAGTCTCGGGCGCAACGCATAAATTCGAGCTCTTGATCACACCAATGTTTTTCTGGTTCGACTTTTTGTTTGCAGTATCCTTGTAACACAAATAAGGTGTGCCGGTCTCCATCTGGGCATCGAGAACTTTGAACCACAACTCTCTCGCCGACACGGTGGCGCGCCCCTTGCCTTCGGTCTCATACTTTGTATAAAGCGCTTCAAACTCCTCTCCATAAACATCCGAGAGACCAGGGCACTCGTCCGGACACATGAGAGTCCACGAGCCATTGTTTTTCACACGGTTCATAAACAAGTCTGGAATCCACAATGCGTAAAAGAGGTCTCTCGCCTTCAGCTCCTCGTCCCCGTGATTCTTTCGCATTTCCAAAAACTTTTCAATATCTGCGTGCCATGGCTCCAAGTAAATGGCAAATGACCCGTTGCGCTTGCCTCCGCCGTTGTGTACCAAGCCATGATGGGTGAGAAAGTTGTGATGGTCATCGTGGTCGACTTCAAGATCAATTACGCGACTAGTCTGTAAGCTCTCGAGTTTTTTGTTATCTCTCACAATACTGAAAAGATAACCATTGTGTTCAAAGAACTTGAAATTCTTGCACACGGTCAGAACATCCGGAAACAAGTCACAGATTTCTTGCTTCTTCGGGATCGATAAAATAATCTTGCGCTTTTTCCACACGGGGTGGCAGCGGTTCTTTGTGTAGCCCGATGTAAGAATGCCGAGACGCAAAAGCAAGTAACGAACCGCTTCGGCAATCTCGTGAGAGCTTGTCTCTAACTGGATGCGGTTCTGATCAAAACACGCGCTGCTCTCGAGCAAGCCCTGAATAAGTTTCAGAGTCTTGTTGCGCGGCAAGTGGAGCATATTTGGAAGAACTATTTTTTCACCCTTGTCGTTCGAAATCATTTCTTGCGTAAACTTGAATGAATGCGAGGTTTCAAATGCAACGCGCGTATCGTAACAATCGTGCCGTATGCAAATATTGGTCAGATACCTCTCTACAAACTCGACCGTATTATGTTTCAAGAATGAAATGCGGCAATCGTTCGAGAGAACGGCGTTACTACCGACCAGGATTCCGTACATGCGGCAATCATCTTCGCTAAAATGGGCGACATCCTTTTCGAACCGAGGGATTGGAAACCCGACGAAATCGTTTTCTCTCACATCTCTCGCTTCCACAAACTCGGGAACGACCAATTTTCTGTCAAGGTCGCACACAAGGCGTTTAAACTTGGTCTGAATAAACTTTTCGTTTCGAACCACGTAGAGAGGATGCATGTCGGTAACGAGGAGCGGCTGCATGGTGTGTTTAATATCGATCGAGTGCATTTCTCCCCTGAAATTTGGATAATTAAGAATTTTTCGAACCGGATAAAAGTTACCGTCGTCCGTAATCACTTCGTCTCCAACCACTGCGTTTTTTATTCGGAGAGGGCCGCGCTTCGAGTAAATAATGGTTTCGGGGTCCAAACATTGGTCAACGTACTTGGCGGTGTTGTTGAAAACGCGCAACATGGGAACGATGCCATTGCTGGTGCCATTGGTCCCGCGAATATGACTATGTGTCGCTCTCACATTGTGGATATGGAGACCGATTCCACCTGCCCACTTGCTGATGAGAGCGCAATCTTTTAAAGTATTGTAGATGCCATCGATACTATCATTTTCCATGGAAAGTAGAAAACATGAAGAAAGCTGTGGTCTCGGCGTCCCTGCATTGAACAATGTTGGTGTAGCGTGTGTAAAATACTTTTGCGACATGAGGTCATATGTGTAGAAAGCACTCTCTATATCCTTCCCATGAATTCCGAGAGAAACACGCATCCACATGTGTTGCGGCCTCTCGACGACCTTCCCATTAATACGCATCAAATAAGTCTTCTCGAGAGTTTTGAAACCAAAGTAATCAAACACATAGTCGCGCTTAAAATCGATGCGCTCGCTAATGGCGGTGTAATGCTCCTCTACAGTCTCCAACAACTCTCGAGTTATGAGAGGAGAGTGGTTGCCATGTTTGTCGGTGTAGTTGTAAAGTTCGCGCATAACTGTTAAAATATTCGAGTCGGTGTTTTTGTGGTGATTCGAAACGGTGATGTGACTGGCGAGAGTACCGTAATCGTAGTGAATGGACGACATGGACGCGCACTGTTCGGCGGTGAGTTCGTCGATTTTTGCAGTGGAAATCTTGTCATACAACTGGTCGATGACTTTCATCGCGAGCTGGGTATAATTCAGCTTGATGCCTGCCTCCGTACCGATGCGCTTGATTCTCCGCAAAATCTTGTCGAACGACACAATCTCGGACTCGCCGTCTCTCTTTACAACATACATTTCGGATGCCATAATGATAATGAATAATAATAAATTGTAATTTGTTATTATTTTTAAACTCATTTTTTTAATTATATACTAAACTGTATTTTCAAGTTCTTCTCTCAATACACTACTAATCAAACATTTCTTTTTATCTGCATTGCGTTTCTTCGGCAACCTGTGCTCAAACCCCTCGACGCGTTCTCTCTCGATTATATCCCATAACTCTTTTACTTTCGGCACCATCATGTCAAACCACAATCGGTTTCGTTTGACCAATACGCACGAATATGTTTCGCAGTACCAATAAATGCGTTTGAACAAGATATGCGTGTCTTTGAGAGCCGCCTTTTGACTGTCGATCCATGCATTTACATCCACCTTGTTGAGCCTTATATCAAAGGGCATGTACACATAGTGCGGACGGCCATCGGTAAAGTCGCGGACCACAAAATAAAGGATCACACCGTTGTACAAATATTGGTGTTTATTTTTGTAAAAGAGATCGTCCTCGGTTTCGTCATACTCTTTAAATTGGGTTTCCAAGAAATCGCACTCATTCAAGTCGCAAACTTCCATCTGGATTTGCATTTGAACCCAGTAGTCCATTTTGGGGACGCCGGTGATCTCTCTCGACACGACATTTTTGATTTCGAGCATGCGCCCAAATGCGGGCGAATCTTCGCTCACGACAATCCCATCGGGCGACGCGCCGATAAACGAATATTTGGGGTGTTGGATGCATCCAAACTCGCCGACTTTTACTTTGTTTCGTTTTTCGTACAACATCACAGTCAAAGGCTCGTACTTGACACCCCAATGAAGTGGCGACTCTGTATTGACCGAGTTTGAAGTTGTGGGTTCTGCATCGTCTTGTTGCGAAGCACCATGTGACGAAGCACCGTGTGAAGGTTTGCACTTTTCACAGATCAAACTATTTCGATTCGCCTCCGATCCGATCGCTTTCCAAATGTTGCTCGCCGTAATCAAGTTGTGTCGGAACGCATACCACTCCGGGGTTCTTTGCGCCGGTTGCTTAATGGCGCGCAGACGTTCGATCTGCAACTTTACAAAATTCTTGTCTACAATGTCGTAGGTCGTTGTCCTAGGATTGCTATAAGATCTGCGCGGAATTTGGTGAATATGGTAATAATTTTTAACAAACCGATGGACTCTCTTGCGAAACTTGCGAAACACGGCGTCGTAGAATTCGATTGAAAACTCGATAATCCCACTACATATCAAATCGTCGAGAAATTCCTGCGTGGCTGCATCCACCATGGTTTTATAAAAATCCGACTGACACTGTTGGATACCATTTTTATGCAAATAATCGTCTACATAGTCGTGAATGTCAATTTCAAGGTCGAGAATTTCTTCTTCACTAAATTGGAACATTCTTTTATATAATCTTAATATTTTTATTATGATTCAATTTCAACGCTATTACTACTTGAACGTTTCGGCGTGAGCGATTTGAGGGTCGAAACCTTTTTCTCCAAGTTGCGGATGGTAAATGACCGAGAGACTACGTTGAAACAAAGGCCGCTCACTGAATTGATAACACCAGCCTGTTTGTCGTAGTCGACGTCCTTCACTTTCGAGAGCTTATCCTTATTCAAACAGTCGCTGAAGAACATTTTGAGACTCTTAATTTCCTTAACAGGGAGCGCATTCTCTCGAGCATACTTTTCGGCAAATGCGTGGAGTTTCTGGATCTTTAGTCGTTTGTCGAGCTTGTTCCACGACTCTGTATTCATGTTTTTCTTCTCGGTCTCGAGGAGTTCGTCGATCTGAACCATCGAGTTATTGGTGGCGGTATCGGATAAAATCTGAGAGTTTAAAAAACTTTTATATTTGTACATGAGTTTATCATCATTTTTGGTCTCGTCTGTCGTCAAACTTGTTGTTTGTGTCGATTGTTGCGATTGTTGTTGTTGTTGAAACATATTTTAATGAGTGTCTTTTTAAACCTTTATCGAAAAATATGTTTATATAGTTTTCATATTGTATACATATCATTTATGACGGACGTGAAATCTCTCGTGTTCGACAACACAACCAAAACGAAAAAAATAGACCCGCCGCCAAAAAAAGAGAAATCCATTCGGAAAGAAACCAACAAATGGCGATTTGACAATAAATACTTGGAATTGGATGAGCAGCGACTGTGTTTGCAGGCGATTCACGAAAAAACAGAGAGAGCAACCGAAGAGGTTTGTCGAGAGCTGAGACGGCAAATCCAGCACAAAATTTCGAGCTACAAGATGCAAGACATTCAGAAAAACAAATTCGATGAAGAGAAGTTTGTGGATTTTTATTTTGTCGTCTCTCTCTTGACACAAAAAGATTTAAAATGTTTTTATTGCAAAGAGGCAGTGTATCTTTTTTACAACTTTGTGAGAGAAAACAAGCAGTGGACTCTCGAGCGCATCAATAATGATGTGGGACACAACCGCGACAATGTGGAGATTGCATGCCTCTTGTGCAATTTGCGGCGGCGGACAATGTATCACGAGAGATATGTGTTTACAAAACAGCTCAATGTTATAAAGCTTGAATAATAATTTATTTATTTAATTAAAAATATGTGATAGACTGTCGGACGACTGTTAGCGCACTGCAAGGTGCTCCCGAAGGGAGCTCCGATAGTCGGCAACAGCGTCCTTTAAGAATTTTGCAAATCATAATACACTTCTGTAAAATCGACCGTGTCCAAAGGCACATGCAGAGACGACGGCGAAACCATTTTGGAGGTAATATATTGATATCTATAATGCACTTGAGACGCGGTCCTGTCTGAGAATTTCTCCGCGATTTTTTTCCAGTCATTGCCGAACACGACATAAGCTAATAACAATTTGTGTGTGTCGATCTCCGACCACATGAGAGGTGGTTTGCGGGATATACATCTTTTTTCAGAAAAAATCTGTGTGTCGTCGGATTCCATTGTAATTGATTTGAATATAAAACCAAAAATTTTTTTTATGAAAAAAACAAGGGCGCACTCGCATTCCTTGGTAAATGACTTAATAATAAATATTTTATTACACGAAAAGCAGAGTTTATGCTTTGCTTACTATTTGAACAATAAATCAGTGAAAACTCATATAAAACTCTACTTATTTATCATATAAATGCCTCGAGTAAAACTTGCTGATAAATTTGTGGCAGAACGCGAAGAGATTTGTAAAAAACTTATTGATATTGTTGGAACCGAATTTTATCTGTGCGATCTGGATGCGGATACTGAGAAAATACAAGCTATACTTGCCTTGAAAAACGAGATTCCGAAATTTTTTGCGGTTAGTGCGATGACAGCATATAGACCTACTGTTGACACCAAACGTGACCATCTAATCATTGTTCGCGGAATTCTTAAAATGCAAGGATATATATTTGAAGGGATGGAAACCTTTAAAAAAATGGATACCGGCCTATTCAAAAAAACAGTAAAATACAAAATATTTAGGAATATTTCATAATATTTGATTATACGTTTAAAGGAGAATAATTATATTTAGGTATATTATATAATTATTCTCCGATGGATTCTTTGACCCTTCAGCCTACCAGAAATGTCCTTAATGGTATTACACTCAAAGAAAAGTGTGACGTAAGTGCACTTAGAAAACTTATTCATAGCTCTTTACTCAAACCAACCCTGTCCAAATGGAAACAACACAACTACACCAGTGAAAAACAACAATTGACAAAATATTTGTCTCTAATAGGTGGTAATACTGCTACTGTGCAGTATAATAAAGTTGACAAACAGTGTTGGGGTAGGTCAAACCCAAATGACATGGTTTCGTTATTTACACTCAGGAAAGAAATTCGCCACACAATTTCTGGCATGTATTATACCGATATTGATATCGAAAATTGTCATCCAACCATTTTATACCAGGTTTGTAAAAAATTTAATATTGAATGCACTCTATTAGAATCGTATGTGTTAAATCGAAAACATTACTTGGATACTATTGTGTCACATTATACAGTTAGTCTCGATTCAGCAAAATTACTTTTTATCATTATTTTGTATGGCGGTGGTTACAATAAATGGTGTAACGAAGTTGATACCAATAAGCCCGCACTTGATTTTATAAATGATTTTATAAGTGAGTTCAAAAATATTGCTTTCAAAATTACAGAGCATAATCCTTTAATTAGAGACTACGTGGTTCAAAGAAAAGAAAAACAAGGTAAAACGAATTACTCGCTTCAAGGGACCACATTGTCAATATATCTCCAAGAACTTGAGGTCAGAATATTGGAACAAATATATTTATACTTGGTTGAACATCATTATATTGAAAATAAAAATGCGGTTCTCTGTGCAGATGGCATTATGATTGATACGCCAAAATACAACGATTTGTTATTGACAGAATTTTCGAATTTGATTGTTACCACGATGGGATTTAATTTGAAATTTACAGTCAAGGCAATGGACAAAATATATACATTATATGATATTAATGATGCGTTAATATTTGATTTGCACACACAAGAATTCACTACTGGTATGTTGAGTGATTACTTTCGTGTGTTGTTCGATTGTTTTGCTTATTACGACTCTAAAATATACTTTTACAACGGTGTATATTGGCAAGAAGATGTCGAACGAATGAAAATATACAACTTTATTGACGATAAAATGTACCGATATGTTTTGAGTTATTACTGCAAAACCCGCGAATTAATTGTGAAAAATTTGAACACATTGATCCAAGATGATGAGAAAGAGAAGTTGAAAAAACAACTCGAACAGTTAGAGAAGTTACATAGAAATATTCCTTTACTAAGACAAAATAAATATAGAAAAAATTTGACCGAAGACATTTGTAATAAGTTATACGACGAAACGATTGTATTTGACAATAGCCCGAATTTATTTGCGTTTACAAATCATATATTCAACTTGGCTTCGGGCGAAGTTATCAGACCAGATAAATATGACTACATTTCCAACACGTGCGGCTATGAGTTTGATCCAAAGTTTGACAAAGCAAATATTGAAGAATTCGACAAAATACTCGATACTATATTTCCGAATCCCGACAACAAGAATTACTATTTGTGTGCTTTATCAACTGGTTTAACCGGACACCAAGTTGAAAATTTGTTTATTGCAACCGGCGAAGGTGGTAATGGTAAAGGTGTTATCAATAATATTATGTTGCGTACTTGTGGAAAATATGGGTTTAAGTTGTCAAGTCTTGTATTATTAAGCGAAATTAAAAGTGGAGCGAATCCAGAGATTGCGAGTCTTCATAATAAGCGATTTGCTTTAACAACTGAACCTACTGACAAGAAAAAAATCAATAGTTCTACACTCAAAGAACTTACTGGTGATAAAGTTATAAATGCACGATTTGCATACTCAAATAAATGCGAGGTGCATTTGAGCTTGTCCTTGTTTATGGAATGTAATAGCTTGCCGAAACTGGACGAGGTCAATGATGCTATAGAGAGAAGAATACGGGCGGTTCCGTTTATAAGTTCGTTCAAATCTCAAGAAGATTACGATAAACTGGAAGATAAAACAAACGCTTATGTTGGCAATCCAATATTTAAAACAGACGAGTTCGAAAATAAACACAAGCTCTCATTGTTTTATCTGTTGGTTCCAAAATGTAAGGAGTTTATTCGCTCCGGACTTCGTTTGCCAGCTGCACCTTCGCAATGCAAGGCCATTACGGTTGATTATTTAACAAAAAGTGACAACATTTATGAATGGGTGCAAGAGAGGTATAAACGTGGTTTTGATTCTGACTTTGTTTATGTGAAAGATATGTTTGAGTTATTTAGAGCTAGCGAGTATTTTGAAAACTTAAATAAATCAGATAAGAGAGATATGACTCTCAAGTCATTTATTGAAAAAGTGCGATGCAATATATTCTTGAAACAGCATTTTAAGGAAAGAGATGACTACATTGGCTCTGTTAAAATAAATAAACCAGCTATTTCTGGGTTTAAAATTAATAATCCAACGAATGTCGCAGATTTCGAATAATGTCGCAGATTCTGCCCTAAATTTGAAACATTTTTAATTTTTATTTTTATAAATTTAAATTTATAAAAAGTTTGTATTTTAAGGCAGAATCTGCGACATTGTGTAAAATCTGCGACATAACTAAATCCCCCCTTGAAAAAAAAGAAACCAGAGGATCAACATCAAGGATTTAAAGGAAACATTCGTTTCCATAATATACTTATGGCAACTATAACCTCTCTTATATCATTTCCCGAAAATGCCATCATGAAATCAAAACTCGATTATTTCATCAACATCCGCAAAATCCCCAATATTGTTTTCCACGGCTCCGCCGGCAGCGGGAAGCGAACCATCGTCGGCGACTTCATCAATCGAATCTACCACTTTGACCGCTCTCGAATCAAGAATTATGTAATGTTTGTCAACTGCGCGCATGGAAAGGGCATCAAGTTCATCCGCGACGAACTCAAGCAGTTTGCAAAGACAAATATCCAGTGCAACGAGCTGAACCTTTTTAAAAGCATTGTGATGTACAACGCAGACGAGCTGACAATCGACGCGC
>JACCEC012534943.1_pt1 | contig 28089 bp, 34 predicted proteins | sample 7450121 | NCBI WGS metagenome assembly JACCEC01 (sample SAMN15323455, study PRJNA562643) | freshwater metagenome | isolation source: river surface water | place: USA:Blue River Watershed | collected 2017-08-18 | reverse complement strand
GAAAAAAGAGCTTGCTGTTGGCCAAAAAAGAGATCCCAGAAAGATGCCAATTGAAATAGAAATAATTTCTATTTTTGGATAATTGTAAATTCCAAGAGCTGTAAACAAAAATGCAAATTGTATGGCTTCCATTGGGTTTGTGGTTGTAATCAAAAAAGCAGAAGAAAAATCTCCGAGTGTGTTTTTTTCTTTTTTAATTTCAGTTGAATAATTTATTTTTTTGTAGGTTTTGTAACCAATAAATAAAACTGAAAGGGCACAGATAAAACCAAAATAATCTTTGAAAAAAATATTTTTTTCAAGAGTAATAATTAGACCAAAGAAAAATATTAAAGCATACAAGACATGAGCAAATGTAGAACCTAGCCCTGATACAAAACCAGCCCAAAAGCCATGTGTTGTGGCTCTTTTTAGGTAAATAAGACCCACTGGACCAGAAGGGAATCCTACAACTAAACCAATCAAAAGACCCTTTAATAAGGTTATAAAATTTTCCATACTATTTTAAAATATTAACATATTATTTTTAGCTAATCCATATCTTTTTAGTTTAATATGTTTTATAATATTTATATGCTTAAAGAGTTTAAAAAATTTTTATTAAGGGGGAGTGTTGTCGATTTGGCTGTTGGTGTGGTTATTGGTGCTGCTTTTAATAGTCTTGTTAATTCTCTTGTCTCAGATCTTTTTACACCCCTTGTTTCTTTTGTTGTTAGAATACCAGATTTTTCTGACCTTTATTTTGTTTTAAATAATAATAAGTTTTTGTTTGGACATTTTATAAATTCTTTGCTTTCTTTTTTGATTGTTTCTTTTGCAATATTCTTTTTTGTTGTGAAGCCTGTAAATCTTTTGATTTCGAAGGTAAAAAAAGACGATAAGGTGAATGATAAGAAAAAATGTAAAGAATGCTTAAGTGATATACCCAAAGAAGCAAAAAGATGTGCTTTTTGTACTTCAGTTTGTGAATAACCATAATATTTGACGTTTTCCGTAATAAATGTTATTGTTTTTAAAAATTTAAAAAAATGAATAAAGAGGAAAAAAGAAGAGAAAGACTCATTCGAAGAAGAATGAGACTTTTAGAAGCTGTTAAAAAAGAGCCTATCCACAGAGCGTGGAGAATAGTAAAAACAAAGCTCTATTTTGATAGGGAGTTTCAAATCGCTTTTCTTTCAAGGGAAGATCTAGATAAAAAAACAGGTTTAAAAGCTTGTATGTATTTTAAAGATTATGGTTCTTGGGTTTATTTTTTAAAAAAACAAGAAACAAAGCTTTCTATTGAAGAAAAAATATTTTTCGCTTGTGAAGCTGAAAAATATAACACTTTTTATGATTTACAAAAAAGTGTATTGTTTCGAAACTCTAGCATTCTAGATATTTTTCTATTATCAGAGGAATTTAAAAAATTCTTAGAAGAATCTAGTAGTTTAAGAATTTTTTTATTAAAGATTAAAATAAATAATGAAAAAGTTCTTAATGCTCTAAACAACAAAAGGGAAACAGAATCTGAAAAAATAATTCTTGTTTTACCGAAAATTGTTATATTCCTTATTGGTATTATACCAATAAGAATGCTTTCTTATGTGGAAAACATAGTAAGAAGGCTTTATCTTAAAAAACAAAAAGCTAATACATAGGTGTATTAGTTTTTTTTATTGGAATTTTATGGTTTTTGGGTTATAATATAAAATATTTATTAGATAATTAATTTTATTATATGGCAAAAAGAGCAACAGCGTTAATCGCACACAAAAAATCAAAACATTCTCCAAAAACAGCAAAGAGACTAGAAGCTAAGAAGGTAATGTTAGAAAACAAAAAAGACAAAAAGAAATCAGTTGCAAAAAGATAGTTTTTATGAAAAGACATATTGAGAGTTTAAAATTTAACTTGGTGTCTTTTCTTTTTTTAGCCTTGTTGGCAGGTTTGGGGTATTGGGCTTTTACTACACTTGAGACGGGTAGTGGGCATGTGAATAGTAAAAAACAAAAAGAGATAGAAAAAGAAAACAAGGTTTTAGAAGAAGAAAACTTGGAGCTTAAGAGAGAGCTTGAGCTTTTGCTTGAAGAAAAAAGACAAAAAATTACAGAAGATCAAACACCTCAAAAACCAGAAATAGAAGAACCACAAAAAACAACAGAAACACAAAAGCCATCAGTTAAGGCACCTACTGTTTCTCCAGAAAAAACTCTCTCTCAAAAAGAAATTTTAATAAACGAACTTACCAAGCTTTCAGATAAAAATATTATTTTAAAGCTAAAATCTACAGGAACTGCTGTTGGTACTGTTCAAAAGTTTTTAAATTTATACAACAAAACATCAAATAAAATAGACAATGATTATGGGTTGACCACTGTTAATGCAGTAAAAAGTTTTCAAAAAGCCCAAGGTTTGTCTGTTACAGGTCAGTGTAATTCGACTACTTACAAGAAAATGATTTCTTGGCTCAAAAAATAAAAACCACAGTGCGTGGTTTTTATTTTTGTGTTATTATTTTTTATATGAATAATTTATTTTTAATTCTTTCTTTAACTCCTTTTTTGATCTTTTTGTTTTTAATTTTTGTTTTAAAAAGTAGCTTGTTTAAATCAGCTCTCTTTACCTTTTTGTCTTTTCTTGTTTTATCGGTTGTTTTTTGGAAAATAAAAACAGAAGCCATGATAATGTCTCTTGGTAAGGGGTTTTTTGTTTCGTTTGATATATTTTTAATAATTTTTGGAGCAGTAATGTTTTTTGAATTATTAAAAAAGAAAAATATCATAGAAGATATATCGTATTATTTATCTGTTTTTTCTAAAGATTATAGAATTCAAGTAATTATAATTGCTTGGTTTTTGGAGTGTTTGTTGGAGGGAACAGCCGGTTTTGGAGTTCCTTCTGCTGTTGCTGTACCTGTACTTTTGGGTATTGGTTTAGATCCAATATTGTCTTTAGTTGTCGGTCTTTTAGGTAATAGCGTTCCTGGTGTTTTTGGTGCAGCTGGAACACCCATAAAGATTGGTTTTGCTGGTTTGAATGTAACAGATGTTTCTTTTTATGCATCAGTTTTTAATTTCGTTGGGTTGATTATACCGATAGTAATGATTTTTGTTATTGTTCGTTGGTATAAAAAACCGATTAAGGAATTTTTAGAGGTTGTGCCTATTGCTTTGTGGTCTGGTTTTCTTTTTGTGTTTCCTTCATTCTTGGTCGCAGTTTTTTTGGGGCAAGAATTTCCTACTATTATAGGAGCTTTTTTGGGTTTGATGATCTTTTTGGTTTCCGTAAAATTTAATTTTTTAGTTCCTAAACAACAAAGATTTTTATTTCTAGATAAAGAAAAAATAGAACCTAAAAATTCTCTATTAAAATCTTTTTTACCATATTTATTGTTGATAATTTTTTTAATTTTGGGTAAGTTTTTGTTTGGTGGGGTTTATTTAAATATTCTTTCTTACCATAAATTCAATTTATTTAACCCAGGACTTGTTTTTGTTTTTACGGCTTTAGTATTTGCCTTGCTGTATAGGGTAAAAATAGACCTTAAATCAATCAAAACAGCCTTTAGTGGTGCTTTTGTGCCCTTTATGGTCATTTGTTTTATGCTTATGATGGTACAGCTTATGGTCAATTCTGGAAATAATTTTAGTGGCGAACTTTCTGCAGTTAAAAATATAGCTATGAGCATAGATGGAAAATATTTACCAGTAATTTCTCCTTTTGTTGGAGCTTTTGGATCTTTTATTACAGGCAGTGTTACAACTTCAAATGTGATGTTTGGTTCAATTTTTGAAATGGCTTCTATTTCAGCAGGTTTAAATACACAAGTTGTTTTGGCTTCTCTTGTTGTAGGAGCTGGGCTTGGAAATATGATAGCATTGGCGGATATTTTGACAGCGGAAGCCGTAATAGGTAAGAGGGGTTTTGAAAGAAAAATTGTTTCAAAAGTTATCGGTCCTTGTCTTATCTGTCTTTTAATTGTAGTATTTTTGGTTTTATTGTTTGCTTAAGCCCCAAAATGTTATAATTAATATATGGATTATTTATTTAAGAAAATTTATTCTTTTTTTGATAAAGTTGAAAATAAAGTAAGAAATATTTTGTCTCATCATCCAATTTTTTATGCTCTTTTGGGTAGTATAGCTACTGTTTCTATTTGGAGAGGTATATGGGAAATGTCTGATCGTATCAATCTTGATCCAGCAATATCTCTTTTTGGTGGCATTTTATTATCAATAATAACAGGGCTTTTTGTTTCTTTCTTTATTGGTGAAAATATTATTATTTCAGGTATGAAAAAAGAAAAAAGATTAGACGAAAAAACAGAAGAAGAGATAAAAAAAGAAGCAACGGTTTTGGATGATATTAAAAAAGATATAGAATATATAAAAAGTAAGCTCGACAATTTAGATAAATAATATGTCTCTTTATGTGAAGGTAAAAGTTAATACAGATTCAAAAAAAGAGATTGTTGTAGATAATGGTGCCAATAATTTTATTCTTTCTTTAAAAGAAAAAGCAGAAAATAATATGGCAAACAATAGGGTTTTAGAAATTGTGGCATCTTTGTATGGAGTTAGGAAAGATGATGTTCGGATTGTAAAAGGGCATCATCATAGTGGAAAATTATTATTAGTTAATAAATAATATTTTATATATGAACATAAAAATAAAAGCAACAAATATTGAACTAACTGATTCTATTAATGATTATATAAACAAAAGACTGGAGTCTTTTTCTGTTTTTGAAAGAGATCAAAAAGAAATGATATTTTTTGTCGAAGTAGCCAAAACAACAAATCATCATAAAAAAGGGAATTATCATCGAGCAGAATTTAAGTTGGTTTTAGATGGTAAAGAGTTTTATACTTTCTCCGAAAAAGAAGATTTATATAAATCTATAGATACAGCAAAAGATGACTTGTTGAGAAAAGTAAAAAATAGTATTGGTAAAAAACATTCTCTAATAAGAAGGGGAGCTTATAAATTGAAAGGTATTATTAAAGGTGTTTCTGGTGGAAGATTGTTTAAGTAAAAATTAAAACCCGCTTAGGCGGGTTTTAATTTTTATAATCTTGTTCTTTTTTGCCTTCTGGTACAATCTTTAGAATTATAAATTTACCATTTTCGTATTTAGCTTCTGTTATTTTTATTCTAATTTTTTGATTGTTTATTTCTCTAAAAAAGAAAATTCCTGGCCATCCTTTAAAGGCTCTATATTTATTGTAATTTTCTAAATCTTTTCCATTTGCAATATCAATTTCTCCATCTTCTTTTTTAATTTTTTTACAAAAAGTAGCCTCTTTGTCATCTTGTTTTTTAATTTCTATTTTTCCGTTTAATATTTCAGGTAATTTTTCTACAAGAAGCAATGATCCTTCGATAATGAGTTTGTCTTTTAGTTCATCTCTTGTTTCGTCTTGAAGTATTTCGATTTTTTTTTCTGCAAGGATTGGACCGCTATCGAGCTTGAATTCCATTTGTTGAATAGATACGCCGGTCTCTTTTAGTCCGTCTAGTATAGCAGATTCTACCGGAGATGCTCCTCGGTACTTTGGAAGAAGGGAATAGTGAATGTTTAAAGTTCCCTTATCTGGAATTTTTATTAATTCTTCAGGAAGGATTTTACCATAAGCAACAACGATAGATATTTCAAAATTTTGTTTTTTATAATAATCTATAAAAACTTGATCTATTTTTGAAGGTTGAATAAAATCTATTTTATTTTTGATTACCCATGTTTTGACAGGAGGAGGTGTTAGTAACATTTTTCGCCCTTGAGGCTTATCTTCTTGCGTAATTATAAGAGAAGGAATGTATCCATTTTCTTTTAAGATATTCAAGGTTTTTTCTGCAACATCTGGGGTTCCAAAAAATGAAAATTTTAAATTTTTGTTATTCATAATTTATATGCTCAATATCTTTTGCTTTGTCTATAAACAACACTCCTTCGAGGTGGTCTGTCTCGTGTTGAAAAATATGAGCTAATAATCCAGACCCTTCCATTTTAAATTTTTTACCTGTTTGATCATAGGCTTCTATTGTCGCTCTTGTAGCACGTCTTACTTTCCCATAAAGAGGTCTTACAGAAAGACATCCTTCACTCATCAGTTTTTTATCTTTCGATATTTTTAAAAATACAGGATTTATAAAAACTTTATTGTCTGACTTTTTAGGAAAATTATTTTTTTTCATTTTTTGATAATCTGCTTCCATAAACTGACGATCAAAAACTTTATGGGAAACCAAAAATATACGAAGACTTTTTCCTATTTGGGGTGCAGCAATAGCGACCCCATCAAATTGAGAGTCTAGTGCTTGAGACATATCAGAAATAACTTTTTGTATTTCTGGTTTACAAATATCTTCTATTGGGACATCTTTTGCTATTTGTCGTAAAGCTTTGTGTCCTTCTTGTACTATTTCAACCATATTAAATATTATTTTTTATATACTCTAAAAGTTTGGGTATTTTTACTGTTTCTTGTGATCTGTTGTTCATGTTTCTAAAGATGACAGAATCTTCTAGTGCTTCTTTTTGCCCAAAGATTATTGCGTATTCCATGCCCATTTTTTCTGCATTTGCTAATTGAGCGCTAAGATTGTCTTTTGATATAGATTGAGCAATAGGGACTTTTCCTTTTCTTAATATTTCTATTACATTTAATGATTTTAGTTTTGCTTCAAAACCAAGTTGTATAAAATATATTTTTGGTTTTTTAATTATTCTAGGAGCTAGGTTTGCAAACCATGGAGATTCTATTATTCTATCTACTCCAATAGCTATTCCTACTGCGGGTATATCTTTTTTACTACCAAGTTGTTTTCCGAGATAATCGTATCTTCCACCACCAGCTATAGCCATTTTTTTACCAGTTTCTTTGTCTTCTTGGACTATTTCAATAACAGTTCTTGTGTAATATGAAAGACCACGCACTAGGCACTTATTTATGTTGTAGGGAATTTTTGATTCTTCTAGATATTCCAAAACTTCTTTAAAGTGTTTTTTACAACTAGGGCAGAGGTGTGATAGTGTTTCAGGCGCGTTTTGATTTAGTAAAATTGTTTTTTCTTCTTTGGAGTCTAAAATTCTAAGAGGATTTGTCTTTAGTCTTTCTTTGTCTATAGAGGCTAAAGAGTCGATATTTTTTTTATAAAAAGAAGTAAGTTCTTTTATGTAAGAAGCACGACATTCTTTGTCTCCAATTGAGTTTATCTCTATTGATAAATCTTTTGCTCCAGCTTCTGTAAGAATAGTATAAGCTGTCCTGATAGCAAGAGCGTCTAAAATACTTTTTTCACTACCAAGGATATCCATATCAAACTGCCAAAATTGTCGGTATCTTCCTTTTTGGGGATTGTCATGTCTAAAAACTGGACCATAGCTATAAAACATTAAAGGCTGAGGAAGTGATTGCATCCCTTTTTCTATATAACTTCTCATTAATCCAGCAGTGTGTTCTGGTCTTAATGCTAAATGGTCGCCACCTTTTGTTTTTAAAACGTACATTTCTTTGTCTACTATATCTGTTCCTACTCCTATTGATGAAGTGAAAACATTTTCATCTTCAACGATTGGAGTTTCCATTGGTTTAAAACCATAATAGACAGCTACTTCTTGAGCCTTTTCAAAAAATCCTTGGAATTGATAGTATAGATCATCTGTTATGTCTCGCATTCCTTTAACAGAAGCAAAAGGTCCTTTTGTGTTTTTTTTATTTTCCATGTTTATATTAATTTGTTTTATTAATGTTTCCAGGCTTGTAAGATATGTCTTGGATTGGCAATAATCTTAAAAACGCCTTACCGACTATTAAATTTTCTGGTAATGAGCCCCAAACTCTAGAGTCGGAACTCCTATTTCTATTATCTCCCATGACAAAATATTCTTTATCAGTTGTCTTGAAAGAAAGAGTATCAAGAAAATCTTGTTTCAAATAATTTTCTTCTAACACAAAACCGTTTGGGTTTTCTTCGTTAATTATTTTTATTTTTCCTGCCTCTATGATAATTTGTTCATTTGGAAGACCGATAATTCTTTTGATAAAATATCTCTTTGGATCATTTGGATATTTGAAAACCACAACATCTCCTCGATGGGGTTCTCCTATGTTGTAAGAAAGTTCGTCTATTATTAAATACTGACCATTTTTGAAAGTAGGGAACATAGATTCTCCACTGACAATGAAAGGTTGAGCTATAAACATTCTTATCGGTATAACTATAGCTATAGATATTGCAATAAATTTTATTGTTTCTAGTATGTCTTTCTTTTTGGAAGATAGGCTAGATTTTGTTTGATCTTTTTCCATATTATAAAAAATATTTTATCACATTATATCTATTGACAGAATACCCTAATATGTTTTTTAATTTTTTTGATAAGATTTTTAAAAATGTTATTATTAAAAAATGATGTATGTAATAGGATTGGGTAACCCTGGTCTTGAATATGAAAAAACAAGGCACAATGCAGGTAGAATACTTTTAGAAAAAATTGCAAAAGATTTTGATTTTTCTGATTGGAAAAAAGATATGAAATCCAATTCTTTAATTTCTCATGGAATTTTGGGTGAAGAAGATTTTGTATTGGTCTTACCTGAGACATTCATGAATGATTCGGGTTTTACTGTTTCTAAAATTCTCAACACTGAAGATTCTTTGAGTAGTCTGGTCGTCGTTTACGATGATATGGATTTGCCTTTTGGCAAAATTAAAATATCTTTCAATAAAAGTTCTGGTGGGCACAATGGTCTTTCTTCTATTATCAAAAGAACAAAATCTCAATCTTTTGTTCGAATACGAATAGGTGTTTCTTTTGTAGGTGAAGATGGTCTTTTAAGAAAACCGAGAGGGGAAGAAGCTGTTTTGAAATATTTGCTTGGTAATTTTAAAAAAGAAGAAATTGATCTTTTAATGAAAATGTCTAAACAGGTTTCTGAAGTGTTGATATCTCTCAAAAAAAACGGGAAAGAAATAACAATGACAAAGTTTAATTAAAAAAATAAAACCCCAAACGGGGTTTTATTTTTTAGAGATTATTCTGCTTTTTTATTGTCTTCTAGAAATACTAGAGTCATTCTTTGTTCTTTAGGTTCAAACAATGTCACTTGGAAATTGTAAGTTTTACCCAATTCAAGAGTTTTCTTTAGTTTATCTTCAGAACCAAAACCAGAATTGTGAACTAATCCAGCAACTCCTTGTTTTATTGAAACCAAAGCTCCGTGTTTATTGTATTTTATTACAACACCAGAGACAATGTCTCCTTTTTTAAGATTGTTTTCAAATTCTTTCCAAGGATTTTCTTTTAGAATTTTAACTGAAAGTGATATTTTTCCGTCTTTGATTTCAATAATTCTAGCTTTTACCTTGTCTCCAACCTTAAACATAGATCTTGGATCTTCTACTAAGCCCCAGTCTATTTCAGAAATATGAACAAGTCCTTCCAATCCTTCTTCTAGTTTTAAGAATATTCCAAAGTCTACAATTCCTGCAACTGTACAATCTACATCATCGCCAACTTTGTATTTTTCAACTATTTCTTGTCTTTCTTCTGGATTGTTATCTTTTTCAGAAAAGATAAGCTTTCCTTCTTTTGGAAGAGCTGAGATCATTACTACCTCAATTCTTTTACCAACTAACAATTTTAGAGCTTTAAGAATTTTATCTTTATCAGAATCTTCTACTCTAGGGTAGTGTTCACTCTTAAGTTGTGAAGCTGGAAGGAAACCAGCAATACCTTGCCATTCAAGGATAAGACCTCCTTTATTTGCTTCTTTAACTGTAAGTTCTAGTGTTGTTTTTGATTTGATGGCTTTTTCCGCCTCACTCCAAATAAGAGCTTGTTTTGCTTCTTTTAGAGAAAGTTCAATATATCCATCTTCGTTGTCTATACTTACAACCTTAGCTTTTACAGTATCACCAATGTTTACTTTTTTGATGATATCTTTAGCATTTATAAATTCTCTTCCGAAAATAATACCTGTTCCAAAAGGAGCAAGGTCAATAAAAACTGAAGATTTTTGTATAGAAATTACAGGTCCTTCAACTAGAGTTTCTACTTGAGGGGGGGTTTCTGCTTTTTCCAACATTCTACCCACGCTTGAAATTTCAACTTTCTGGGTATCCATTTCTTTTTCTATGTTGTCTTTTTTCATTTTGATATTAAAAAAACCGCACATTGCGGCACGATCTGGATTTCTTTGGCTTAGTTTTTACTAAACAAAAGGGCTAATTCCAATTCGGGCTATTAATGAATTATTTATAACACATTTAATGGTTTTAATAAATATTGACAAGTATTCATAAATGTTATCTTGTTTTTTTAAAAAATATTGATGTGTTATAATTATTTTATGAGCACAAGAAGACAAGACTTGGCAAATGGAGAAATTTATCATATCTACAATCGTGGGGTTGATAAGCGTGATATTTTTAATGACAAGTTTGATGTTATTCGTTTTCTTGAAAGTATACAAGAGTTTAATACTAAAGATAAGATCAACAGTTTATCAAATCTTCGTAAAAATAAATCTCAGATAGGGGCTCAACCCCTATCTGAGAAGAAAGACGAAAAGCTTGTCGATATTTTGGCTTATTGTTTGAATCCAAATCATTTTCATTTTGTAATGAGACAAGTCTCTGACAATGGAATTTCTAAATTTATGCATAAGCTTTCTGGTGGTTATACTTCTTATTTTAATATTAAAAATACGAGATCTGGATCTTTGTTTCAGGGAAGGTTTAAATCTCAATTGATTTTAGATGAAAATTATTTTACTAAAATAATAGCTTATGTTAATAAAAATTATTTAGTTCACAATATCCCTGAAAACAAAATATCTTTAGTTTCTTCTGGAGATAAAGAATATGAAAATAATACATATAAAATAGTTTCTAAAAATGAATCAGAAAAAATATTGGAAAAGTTTGGGGGTGCTGGAAAATTTAAAAAACATTGTGATCTGATTATTTCCATAATAAGAGAAGAAAGAGGTGAAAAATCTCTACTAGAAGATGAAAATTTTAACATAGTTATAGAGAGCCTCCCAGATAGGGGTTGAGCCCCTATCTGGGAGGTGGGGCTTTTTAAGAGCGATAAATCGTTTTTTTTATTTTTTTTTATTGTATTTTTGGTTTGTTTTTTGGTATAATATATTTATGATAATTACACACTTGGGAAAACAATTCTTTAAAATAGTTCAAGGAGATTTAACTGTAGCCTTTAACCCTATTAGTAAAGATTCAAAATCATCTTCTGGTGTTTCTAAATTTGGTTGTGATATTGCACTGTCTACTACAAATCACCCTGATTATAATGGTTTTGAAATGGTTACTCATGGAGATAAAAATCCTTTTGAAATATCTGGTCCAGGAGATTATGAAATTAAAGATGTTTTGATAAAAGGGGTTATGACTAACTCTATTGTTGATAATACTAAATATATAAATACTATATATTCTGTTGGGATAGAAAATATTTCTATCTGTTTTTTGGGTGCTTTGACAGATGAAAAAATTAGTCCAAATGTTCGAGAACAAATAGTTTCTCCTGATATATTGTTTGTTCCTGTTAATGATAAATTTTTAGATCCATCCCTTGCTTATAAATTGGCGACAACTCTTGAACCAAAAATTATTATTCCTATGGATTATGATGAAAAAAACTTAAAATTATTCTTAAAAGAAGCTGGTCAAGAAAAAGTTGAAAAAATAGAAAAACTCACAATAAAGGCTAAAGATTTAGCTGGTCGCGAAGGCGAAATAATCCTTTTGGATTTTTAATTATGATTGAATATATAAAAAAAATTCGTTCAAAACCAGAAGAACATAAAAAGAAAATACTTTATGTTTTAATGATTGTTAGTATGTCTTTTGTTGTTTGTGTTTGGTTCCTTAGCCTTGGTTTTAGGTTGGGTAATAATTCAAAGAAAGAAAATGTTGTACCAGAAAAAAAAGAAGAAGTAAAACCTTTCAGTTTATTAAAGTCTCTTTTTTCTGATTCTTTTAAAAATTTAAAACCAAAAATAAAAATTGATACAGATAAAAATATTCAAAAAGAAACAGAAAACAAACTGGAAGAAGTAGAATCAGATAAAATTAACGTAACACAAACAATAAATTAATTTATGAATAAAGAAGAAAAAGAATTTAATAAAAATGTTATTTCAGTCGAGATTAGTACTGAAATGAAAGATTCGTTTATAGATTATGCGATGTCTGTTATTACAGATCGTGCTCTTCCTGATGTTAGAGACGGTTTGAAACCTGTGCACAGAAGAATCCTTTATGCAATGAATGAAATGGGGCTAACACATCAAGCCAGATACAGAAAAAGTGCTGCCGTTGTCGGAGATGTTTTGGGAAAATATCATCCTCACGGAGATGCTGCAGTTTATGATTCTATGGTTGGTATGGCCCAATATTTTTCTTATAGATATCCATTGGTTCATGGACAGGGAAACTTTGGTTCAATAGACGGAGATGGGGCAGCTGCTATGCGTTATACTGAAGCAAAAATGTCAAAGATTTCTTCTTTGCTTCTTTTGGATTTGGAAAAAGAAACAGTGGATTTTAGACCAAACTATGACCAAACAAGAAAAGAGCCAGTTGTCTTACCTACAGCTGTTCCTTCTTTGTTGTTAAATGGAACATTGGGTATTGCTGTTGGTATGGCAACGAATATACCACCTCACAACTTATCTGAAGTAGTAGATGCAACTATTCATTTAATAGAAAATCCAGAATCTACAACAGAAGATTTGATGCAACATATTAAAGGACCAGATTTTCCAATTGGAGGAATTGTGTATGGACAAAATGATTTGTTGCATGCTTATTCTACAGGAAGAGGAGGTGTGGTAACTAGAGGTGAAGCAGAAATTGCTGAACAAAAAAATGGAACTTTTAATATTATAATTACTTCAATCCCTTATAGAGTAAATAAGGCGACTCTTATAGAATCTATTGCTACTCTTGTCCAAGAGAAAAAGCTTGAGGGAGTGAAAGCTCTTAGAGACGAATCAACAAAGGACATGAGAATTGTCATAGAGTTGAAAAGCGGAATAGTTCCTCAGAAGGTTTTAAATTATATATATAAACACACACAGCTTGAACAATCTTTTAACTTTAACATTGTAGCTTTGGTGGATGGGGTGCCTCAGACCTTGTCTTTGAAGAGTCTTTTGAGTGAATTTATTTCTCATAGACAAGTTGTTGTCAAAAGAAGAACTGAGTTTGATTTAAAAAAAGCAAAAGATAGAGAACATATTTTACTTGGTTTGAAAAAAGCTCTTGATCATATAGATAAGGTTATTTCTATAATTAGAGCTTCTAAGGATACAGCTTTGGCTAAAGCAAACTTAATGAAAGAATTTAAGTTTTCTGAGATTCAAGCAATAGCTATTCTTGAAATGAAACTTCAAAAATTGGCAGGCCTAGAGAGAAAAAATGTTGAATTAGAATTGGCCGAAAAACAAGCTTTAATAAAAGAGCTTGAAGCACTTTTAGCTAGTCCTAAAAAGATGTTGAAAATGATAGCTGATGAATTGAAAGATATTAAAGAAAAATATTCTGATGATAGAAGAACAAAGGTTGTAAAAGGTGGTGTGAAGGCTATTAATGAAGAAGACCTAATTCCAGAAAAAGAATCTGTTTTAGTTTTCACGAAGGGTGGTTATGTAAAAAGAACAGACCCAGATGAATATCGCATCCAAAAAAGAGGTGGAGTGGGTGTTGTTGACATAGAAACGAAAGAAGAAGATTTTGTGACCATGTTGATTTCAGCAAATACTCACAGTGATTTGTTGTTCTTTACAAATATGGGTAAGGCATATCAGATAAAGATGTATGATTTACCTGAAGGTAAAAGAGCTACAAAAGGAAAATCTATTATGAACTATATTTCTTTGGGTTCGGATGAAAAGGTGACATCTATATTGCCTATCGACAAGGAGACAAAAAAGAATGTAGAGACTTTGATGTTGGTAACAAAAAATGGAACAGCTAAAAAAGTATCAGCAGAAGGTTTTAAAGATGTTAGAAGAAGTGGATTAATTGCTATTAAATTAGAAGATGGAGATGAGCTTCAGAGTGTTTTGGCGATGGCAAAAGGCGATGATGTTATGCTCGTAACATCAATGGGTCAATCTATAAGATTTAAAGAGACAGACATAAGAGAAATGGGTAGAGGAGCTGCTGGTGTTCGGGCTATGAAACTTGGAAAAGGAGATTTTATTGTAGGAGTGGGAAGAATTCCTAAGGGTGAAAATACTTTATCTATATTGACTCTTGGCTCAAATGGTTTAGGTAAGAAGACAAATATTAAAGAATATAAAGTTCAAAAAAGAGGTGGCTCTGGTATTAAAACAGCCAAGGTTACAGCAAAGACAGGTAAGCTCATTGTTGGTTCTATTGTAAAGGATGAAAATGAAATAGTTGCTGTTTCTCAAAAAGGACAAGTTATACGTGTATCTTTGGATTCTATCCCTACATCTGGAAGACAGACTCAAGGAGTTACTATTATGAAATTAAGAACAGGCGATAGTATTGCATCGATAACTTTCTTATAATTTTTTAAACCTAAATGTTATAATTTAATTATGTTTACAAACCCATATCAAAATATTTTAAAGCTTGGACTTTCTGAAGGAATGAAAGTTGCAGATTTTGGATCTGGTGCAGGTTTTGTAGTTAAAGCACTAAGTGATAAGGTGGGTTATACTGGAAAAGTTTTTGCTGTTGATGTTCAAAAAGAAATGGTTAAAAAACTTGAAAATGAAATTAATTTTTTAGGTCTTAAAAACGTAGAGTGTATTTGGGGAGACGTCGAAAGACTCGGGGGGTCTAAAATTGCAGATCAGAGTATGGATGCTGTCGTTTTGACAAATGTTTTATCTCAAACAGAAGACAGATTGGGTGTTATTTCTGAAATAAAAAGAGTTTTAAAAAAAGGAGGGAGAGTTTTGTTTTCAGATGCAATAAAAGTTTTTGATGGAGGTTTGTTAAACTCTGGTGCTTTAAATAAAGAAAAGGCCATAGAACTTTTTGAAAAAAAAGGTTTTATTGTAGTGTCGAATATTACAGATAGTGCAACACATTATGGTATAATATTTAAATATGAATAATTTTCAAACAGTATTAATAGCTTTATTTTTGGGAGTTTTTGTTTTTTCAGTTTTGATTTTTTCAGGGCTTATTAAGGTTGGTGAGAAAAATAAAGATAATAGTGTTGCTGGCAATATTGTGGTCTGGGGTTTTTTGCCAGAAGATTCTTTTGTTGATATTTTTAAGGGGATTTCAACAAAATATCAAGATTTAGATTTGACATACAAGAGAAAAGACATAGCAACATATCAGACAGAATTGGTAGAAGCTTTTGCCAACGGTAATGCTCCAGATATTTTTATGGTAGACCAATCAATGTTGTTAAAAAATAAAAATTTTATATACACCATACCATTTGAATCTTATCCTCTAAAAAGTTTCAACAATTCTTTTGTTGACGGAGCCCAGATCTTTGTTTCTTCGGAAGGATTTTTTGGTTTTCCTTTTGCTGTAGATCCTTTGGTTTTTTATTATAATAAAGACATATTAAAAAATGAAGGAGTGGTGAATCCTCCTAAAACATGGGATGAGCTTTTTGAGTTGAATAAAATTTTAACAAAAAGAGATAATTCTGGAATTTTGAGTCAAAGCATGATAGCTCTTGGACAATATGGAAATATTAAGAATGCTAAAGAAATAATTTCAAACCTTTTGATCCAAAATGGTATTAGTGTTGTTTCAAAAGAAAACACTAAAGTACAAGATAATGCAAAAAACCTTACAAAATACTTTTCTACGCTAGAGAATAATAATTCCAATATGATTGTTGCTCCTACGGATTCTGTTCTTAGATTCTTTTTGAGTTTTGCAGATGTCACAAAAGAATCATATTCTTGGAACAGATCAATGCCAAACTCTTTGGATTCTTTTATTGCTGGTAAGACTGCGTTTTATTTAGGTAAGGCTAGTGAGTTGTTTGAAATAGAATCTACTAATCCAAATTTAAGTTTTGATGTTGTGACTATGCCCCAAGTAAAAGGTTCTCAGAAAAAGGTTGTTTATGCTGATTTTTATGGTTTTGCTTTAAGTAAAAGATCTCAAAATCTTCAAAATGCTTTTAATGTTTTAAATCAAATAGTATCTGAAGAAAATTTAACAAATATAAATATTGGTCTTTCTTTACCTCCTGCTTCAAAATTGCTTTTAAGCAAAAAACCAACTGACAATCAGTATTTGTATACATTTTTTGAATCATCTTTGATATCACAGTCTTTTGTAGACCCAGACAGGGAACAGACATCTTCTATTTTTGAAGAATTGATTGAAAATACAATTTCAAACAGAATGAGTATCTCGGACGCAGTAAGAAAAGCAAGCACTCAGCTTGAATTATTATTAAGATAAATTTTATGCTTAGGAAAATAACAATTTTTACAATTACAACTTTAGTTTTCTGTTCGATTTTTTTCGGTCTAAATTCTTCTTTTGTTTTTGCTGGTGCTTCTCAGGGCCTTGCTGTTAATTGTAACCAAGAAGTAGACTATGATAAAGGAGGTTTTAAAGATCCTTGTGGTTTTGATACGATATTTACTACTATCAATAAGACAGTAAAGTTTTTTCTTTATTATTTAGTAACTCCTACTTTTGCTGTTCTTTTTGCTTATGCAGGATTTTTATATCTAACAACTGAACAAAAGGGAAATTTGGATAAAGCAAAAAAGATTATGAAGTATTCTGTTTATGGATATTTGATTATACTTTTTTCTTGGCTTATAATAGATACAATAATTAAGTTCCTTGGTTATGACGGTCCAACATTTTTAACAAAATAATTATAAATCTTTTAAAATGATTTTTAAAAACAAAAAAAATAAATTGTTATCTCTGAGAAAATATTTTTTGGTGGCTTTTTTTGCTTCATTAATATTTTTACAGACTTTTTTAACACAAGATTATGCACAAGCAGATAATATTGGTTTTGCTATAGAAAACCCTCTGGGTAATAATGGAATAGATGATATACCTTCTGTGATAAAGCTTATCTTAAAATTTGTGTTTATTATTGGTGCTCCTTTAGTAGCCGGTGCAATAATTTATTCAGGTTTTCTTTATGTTTCAGCATTAGGAGATCCTAATAAGATCAAAGAGGCCAAAGCAAAACTTACAAATAGTATGATCGGGGGAGCTTTGATATTGGGATCTTTTGTAATAGCACAGCTTATAAAGGGTACGGTCGATGCTGTAAGTAAGAATTAATTGTATTAGAATAATTTTATTTTTTAAATATGAAAAAGTTTATTTTTAATTTTTTGTTTTCAGTTTCATTGTTCTCATTGGCAACATTAGCTTATGCTGCTCAAGCCAATGTTTCAGATTTAGACGGTCTTCTGGGTTGGTTTAATGGCCTTGTTGTAAAAATAATGATTCCTCTTATGTTTGGAGTGGGGACTGCTAGTTTTATTTATGGGATTTTAAAATATTTCTTAAACCCTGAAAATGTTGCGAAGCAAGGAGAGGGTAAGAAGTTTGTAACATGGGGTCTTGTGGGGATGTTTTTAATGGTTTCAATGTGGGGTATCGTGTATATATTTACAAATACCTTCGGTTTTCAAAATACTATTCCACAAATAAAAACATCAGACACGATTAAGTAGTCTTCTTGCCTTTTGTTTTTATGTTATAATATATTATATACGTTATTAAGTCGATAAATTAGAAGTAATTAATTTAAAAATTATTTATGAAAAAAGTTTTAGTTTTAGGTTCTCTTATTGCAACTCCTTTTGTTACATTAGCTGCAAACGGTACTACTCTTTGGGGTTTGCTTGGAATGTTTGACCAGGTTTTAAGAATAGTAACTCCAATGTTGTTGGCTACCTCTGTTCTTTATTTTATGTATACAGTTTTGATGTACACATTGGGTAAAGGTGCAAAAAGTGAAGATGCTAAAAAACAGATTCCTCTTGCATTGGTAGGTATGTTCGTAATGGTTTCTTTCTGGGGTATATTATCTATTGTTACAAATACTACAAAAGTAGGACCTGAACAATTAAGACAAACAGATATTCCTTGTATTCCAAATGAAGCTCTAGGGGTGTATTGTAATTAATATATGTTTCAGTTTTTTATAAAAACTGCAGAAGCTTCAACAGCGGATTTCTATAATGTTGTAGATAAGGTTTTGAATGTAATCGTAAATCCTGTAATAGAAACTCTATTTGTTTTGGCAACATTTTATTTTATTTATAATGTTGTTAAATACCTTGTGTCTGTTGACCCTAAAGATTTAGACAGAGCTAGGGGCGGTGTTGTTAACGGACTTATTGGAATGTTTGTTATGATTTCTGTCTTTGGATTAATGCAACTTTATTTGAGATTTATAGGTGAGGGAGATATTAGTGTGGATAATGGAACGATAAAAATTCAAACTGATAACAAGATAAAATTTGAAGGATTAGAATAATAAACACAATTAAAAACAAGGGACTATGTCCCTTGTTTTTAATTGTGTTTTGATTAAAGATAAAAATCTTGATTTTTTAAAATATAAATGATATATTTATATTGTTAAAGATTTTATGGCCCTATCGTCTAACGGTTAGGACATCGGCTTTTCAAGCCGGTAATCAGAGTTCGATTCTCTGTAGGGTCACAAAGACATGCATTTTAAAAAGACTGGACTGCTCCAGTCTTTTTGTGTCTTTGTGAAGACGGAAGCATGTTTTTCTAGCAAGAAAAACAGCTGAGTCCGGGGCTGAAAAATTTGTGAGCGACGGCGAACAAATTATTGTGGCTCACATAGATTTAGCACACAAAGTGTTCTCTTTATTTTTGATTCAATAAGTGTACTCACGGTCTCTGTAGGGTCACAAAGACATGCATTTTAAAAAGACTGGACTGCTCCAGTCTTTTTTGCTGTTGTGAAAGCGCAGTTATAATTTTTTAGCATCTTTATTTTTTAAATAAATGCTTGTAGAGTGCTATTGTTGATGTTACAAAAAGTATTCCAAGTATTATTGGAATAGAAAATTTTCCTGTTATTTTTGAAAGAATGTTTCCTCCGTAGACTCCACCAATAGACCAGACAAAAGACCCTAGAAGGCTTATAACCATATATTTTTTAGTTTTTATGTTTCTAGCTCCAGCAAAAAGGGAAGGAAGTGATCTTACAAAAGGTGTTATTCTACCTAGCATTGATATATAAAAAATTTTACGATCAAAAAATTCCCATTTCTTTTGGTGTTTCTCATTTTTTATAATTTTTTGTATTAACCTTGTATTTTTAAATTTTTTTCCAACAAAAAAACCTATCATGTCTCCAAAAAAACCTCCAATTGTAAGGGTTAAGATTGCATAAAGAGGGTTTATGATATTTTTTTCAGAGGCCACTCCTACAAGGAGAGATATGGTACCACCAGGGAAAAAAGAGCCTACTATTGGCAATCCTTCCAATAAGGAAAACATAAAAATAAGGATTGTTTTTAGGGTGAGGCTTGACCCTAAAACAATGTTCATTGCTTGTGAAATATATAGATCCATAGGGCTATATTATCATGAAGATCTTTTTATCAGAAATATGTTAAAATCTTATTGTTATGATGAAAATTAATTTTAAAAAATGGTTATTTGTGTTTTTGATAATAATTGGAATTTTATTGTTGTTTTTTGCTTTTAAAAATAATTCTAAAACACAAATAGAAAATCAAAATATTTTAGAAAAGAAAGAGAGTCCTGTTGTAAATGAAGAACTTATAAAAAATGCATTAGATCAAAAAATTGAAACTAAAGCATTGGTTCCTAAAAAAGAAGAAAAAAAATTGATTGAAGAAGATCCGTTGCCAGAGGGGACTGATAGGTTTGTCGTACAAGTAGATGCAACCAAAGATTTAATTGCAGAAAATCTTTTTAGTGCTGGTTATATAACAAATAAAGAATCTTTTCTTTTGTTGCTAAACAAAAAACAAGAGCAAGTTTTGCCTGGGGCTTATAAGATATCAAAACAAATGAAAGAAAATGATCTTGTTAGAATATTATATTCTAAACCTTATATGAAATGGGTTTTTTTGAAACCAGGCTTAAGAAAAGAGGAGATTGCCGAAATACTGTCGACTACACTTGGTTGGGATAAAAACAAAAAAGAAAAATGGCTAACAAAAGATACAACAGTCGCTCCAGAATATTTTGAAGGAGTTTATTATCCTGATACTTATTTAATACCAGTTTTAGATGAATCAGAAATTGTAGCCAAAAGGCTTGTTTCAAAATTTAATGAAAAATTTGCTGGATATTTACCACTCTTTACAGAAAAAAATATTAAGTGGGCAAGAGCTCTAACCCTGGCTTCTATTGTACAAAGAGAAGCCTCAAACACAAAAGATATGCCACTTATTGCTGGTATTTTGTGGAATAGATTAAATGCCAATATGGCTTTGGGTGTCGATGCCACACTTCAATATCAAAGAGGAGACAAGGGTGATGGATGGTGGGCTCCTATTAAAGCATCTGAAAAATTAATAGATTCACCTTTTAATACTTATAAAAATAAAGGTTTACCTCCGCATCCAATATCAAATCCAGGTGTCTCTGCAATAGAAGCTGTTTTGTATCCAGAAAAAACTGATTGCCTTTATTATATACATGATAAGACAAAGACTACTCATTGTTCTAAAACTTATGAAGAACACATAGAAAACATACAAAAATATCTAATAAATTAAAAATTTTGATATAATTATATTATGAACAAAAAACAAGTAGCTTTAATAGTTTTAGATGGTTGGGGATACAGAGAAGAAAAGAAAGACAATGCCATAGAAGCTTCTAAAAAGCCCATATTTGATAGTATTTGGAGTAAATGGCCTCATTCACTGCTTGATGCTTCTGGTTTGGCTGTGGGGCTTCCTGAGGGGCAAATGGGTAATAGTGAGGTTGGACATATGACGATAGGTTGTGGAATGCCTCTTGATCAAGATTTGGTTAGAATTGATAAATCTATTTTAAATGGTTCTTTTTTTGAAAATCAAGAAATTTTAAAATTAATAAAACATGTTAAAGAAAAAAAATCGACCCTTCATGTAATGGGGCTTTTGTCAGATGGAGGAATACATAGCCATATAAAACATTTGTTTGCATTTTTGGATTTAGTAAAAACAGAGGGTTTGGAAAAAGTTGCAATACATGTTTTTACAGATGGTAGAGACACGCCACCTCAAAGCGCTTCGTTGTATATTAAAAAACTTGAAGAAAAAATTTTAGAAATTGGAATAGGGGAAATAGCTTCAGTCTCTGGTCGTTATTTTGCTATGGACAGAGATCACAATTGGGATAGATTTAAAAAAGCACAAGATGTAATTTTTGATGGACAGGGAAAGGTTTGTGATATTTCACCCTCTGTTTTTGTTGAAGATTTGTATAAAAAAGATTTTAAAGATGAGCTTCTTCCTCCTTTTATTTGTTTAAATAAAGAAGGACAAAAAAACATAATTAAAGAAAACGATGGAGTCTTCTTTTTTAACTACAGGGCTGACAGAGCAAGAATGATGACCCAAAAAATTATTGAAAAAGGTTCTATTTATCTTCTTACTATGACCAGTTATGGTGAAGAATATAAAACCAGAGTTGCCTTTGAACAAATTGAAGTTAAAAACACTTTGGCAAAAATTATTTCAGAAAATAATCTTAGTCAGGTTCATATTGCTGAGACTGAAAAATTTGCTCATGCTACTTATTTTTTGAATGGGGGTAGTGAAGAAATTTATGACAAGGAAGAGGATATACTTGTGCCTAGTAGGAAAGATATCGGCACATATGATTTAGCCCCTAAAATGTCGGCTGAAGAAATAGCAAATAGGGCCATAGAAAAAATAGAGAGTGGTGTTGATTTTATTTTTATTAATTTTGCAAATCCAGATATGGTCGGTCATACAGCGGTAGTTCCTTCCATTGTTGAAGCGATAGAGGAAACAGATAGACAATTGGGTAGAGTTTTAGATGTCTTAGTAAAAAGGGGTGGTATTGCTTTGGTTACAGCGGATCATGGAAATGCAGAGATAAACATAGACCCTATAACTGGTTTAAAACATACAGCTCACACCACAGACCCTGTTCCTTTTATTTTGGTTGGTATGGATTGTGGTGTTAGGAATGGAACATTGGCAGATTTAGCCCCAACTATTTTTAAAATTTACAACATTAAAAAACCAGACGAAATGACAGGGGAGAGTTTGTTTTTGTAAAATATAATTTTTTAAAATGTGCGCGATAGAGGATTCGAACCTCTGACATCGTCAACGTCAATGACGCGCTCTACCAACTGAGCTAACCGCGCAAAATTATTGTAATTTTATAAAAAAATGTATTTCAAGTTTCTTTGAATCTGTCAAAAAAACATAACGATATAAAATTTTTATTTTTGTGTACAAAGCGGAGGGTACAGGATTTGAACCTGTGATCCTGTTTCCAGGATTCCGCTTTTCGAAAGCGGTGCATTCAACCTCTCTGCCAACCCTCCGCTTTAAACACAAGAAAAATTTAAAATAAAACATTTAAATTATACTAAAAATAAATATTTTTACAACTAAAAACCCCCATAATTGGGGGTTTTTAGTTAGTTATTTTTTATCCAAATATAAGCATCTTCTATGGCTTTTACAGCATCTCCGACGGCAATATTGTTTTGATGATATTTACCGTTTGTACAATCTCCAGCCGCCCATATTCCAGCTTGTGATGTCATTTGAGTATTTGGGTCAACAATAATCTTTCCAAAAGAATCAATTTCTAAAATATTTTTTACAAAATCTGTGTTTGGTGTTTGCCCGATTTCGACAAAGATACCACCGACATTTATTTCTTTTTCTTCTCCTGTTTCTTTGTTTTTGTATACAATAGAACTTACAAATTTATCTCCTTTTATTTTTAAAATCTCAGAATTTTTGATCCCTTCAAATTTTGGATTAGTAATAATTTTATCTACTGTTATTTTATCTGCTTTGAAGTCTGTACCGTTTTCAAAAAGTTTTACACTTTTGCAATATGATACAAGTTGCATAGCTGTCTCAAAACCTGCATTGCCTCCACCCACAACAGCAACATCCATTTCTGAAAATAAAGGGCCGTCACAAGTAGCACAGTAAGTAATTCCTTTGTTTTCAAAAATATCAGCACCTTCGACTTGAAGCTTTCTTCTTCCACTACCCGTGGTTATAATGATAGCTTTTGTTTTGTAGATATTATTTTTTTCTGTATTTATTAAAAAGAAATTATCTTCTTTTTTAATGTCTTTTATTTTTTCATCCTCAAATATATCTAAAAATTCTCCTTTGTAATAATAAACATGATTTTTTAGACTTTTACCAAGATCAGAACCAGAAATTTCCGGAGTTCCTATCCAGTTGAATATTGTATGAGAAACAGTAGATTGTCCCCCAAATTCTTTTGTGATTATCGCACTTTTTAAATTTTTTCTTGCGGCATATACAGCTGCAGCTGACCCTGCGGGTCCACCTCCTAAAATTATAAGATCGTACATTTTGAAATTGTTAAATTATAATAAAAAACATAAACCTAAGTCTATGTTTTTTATTATAACAGATTTTTAATTATTTTTTATTTCTTCTTAGAAAAGCTGGTACTGTGCTCCAGTCGTCTGTATCATCTATAAACAAATCATCATCTTCTGTTTGTTCTTGTTTTTTAATTAACTCTGGTTGTTCTTGTTTTGGAGTTTCTTTAAATATGGATTCCAATGTTTCGGTCTTTGACTGACTAATTACAGAGTCATTTTTTTGAAACAAAGATCTTTTTTGAGTATCTGTTGGAAACCCTGTTGCTATTACAGTTACTTTTATTTCTCCTTTTTTCAACCTGTCATCTTGTATTGTTCCAAAAATAACTTTTGCGTCTTTATCAATAGATTCTGTGATTATTCTTGCAGACTCTTGTATTTCGTGGATAGACAAATCTTCACCTCCAGATATAGCAAACAAAACTCCTCTTGCTCCAGATATTGATAAATCTAAAAGAGGGGAATTGATAGCAGCCAATGCTGCTTTTTCAGCTCTTCCTTCTCCAGCAGCAACTCCTATTCCCATAAGAGCACTTCCTGTGTCTGACATAACCGCTTTAATGTCGGCAAAGTCTACGTTGATCATTCCTGGTGTTGTTATTAAATCAGAAATACCTTCAACTGCTTGTTTTAAAACTTCATCGCAAACAGCAAAAGCTTGTCTAAAACCAACATCTTTGCCTGATATAGCTATTAATCTATCATTTGGTATTACCAAGATAGCATCAACTTCTTTTTCAAGTTCTGACAATCCGGCTTCTGCTAATTTCATTCTTTGGTTTCCTTCAAAAGAAAAAGGTTTTGTTACAACAGCTACAGTAAGTATTCCTTGTTCTTTTGCAGCTTGGGCTACGATAGGAGCAGCTCCTGTTCCTGTACCACCACCCATTCCGCAGGCTATGAATACCATATCTGCACCTTTGATAACATCTTGAATTTCAGCCTTGGTTTCTTCTGCGGCTCTTCTTCCTATTTCAGGATTCATTCCTGCTCCTAATCCTTTTGTTAGGTTCTTTCCAAGATGGACCTTTTTTTCTGCTAGGGAATTATGAAGATCTTGAGTATCAGTATTCATAGCAATAAACTCAACTCCTCGTACTTTTGAGTTTATCATATGGTTTAGAGCATTCTTTCCTGATCCTCCGACTCCAATAACTTTAATTCTTGCAAATGATTCTATTTCTGGATTTAATTTAGGCATATATAAATGAGACCTCCGTCTCTTAAATTAATAATAAGTATATACCTTATATAATATCAAAAAATAAGAAAAAAGAAACATTTGACATGTTTCTTTTTTGTGTTTTTATTTTTAGGGTAAAAGTTGAGAAAAAATATCTTTAAAGAAATTTTTCATTTCTTTGAAATTATTTTTTATGTTTTGATCTTGTGTGATGTTGTCTTCAGAGTACAAAGCAAGAGATAGTGCTGTATACCAAGAATTATCTCTAACTTTAAATTTGTTTAACAATGAAAAATCAGAAGGACCTATTCGAGAAGGAAGTTTTAATGAATCTTTTGAAATTTTTTCAATACCTACAACATGAGAACCTCCACCGACAACAATAACACCGGCGGGTAATAATTCGTTTCTTTTTATTTTCTTTAGAGAATTATCTACTAGTTCAAATATGTCGCAAATTCTTGCCTCTATAATTTCATCTACTTTTTTCTTTGAATAATCTCCTCCAATTATGTTTCCTGTTTTTATAGTGTCTGCTTCTTCTAGTGAAACTTTTAATCCTAATGCTATATCTTTGGTGATATCATAACTACCAATAGGATAAACTCCGGTGATTATTGGAATATTATTTTCGTAAACTATATAGGAAGTTGTTTCTGATCCAATATCAACAACAACACACCCTGCAACTTTTTGTTTATTGTTTGTTATAAAGCTAGCCAAAGATAAAGGTGAAGCAATTATTTCTTCTATTTCTATTTTGACTAAACCTAAGACAGTTACCAAATCTTCTACTGTTTGTTTAGGGGCAGTAATAAAAAGAGTCTTGGTCTCTAATTTTGAACCTTTTAGACCTTCTGGTTTTGAATAAATTTCTTTACCATCGAGCTTGTAGAACAAGGGGATAGTGTGAATTATTTTTTTATTTGTGATATTAATAGAATTTTCACAAATACTTATTGCTCTGCTTGTATCAGTTTGTGTTATTTCTTGGTCAGCACGAGAGACTAAGATAGAACTACTAGCAACAACAGAAGACAAACCAATCCCTCCAATTGATACGTAAGCTTTTTTAATTTTAAAACCAAGATGATTTTCAGCTTGTGATATTGCTTTTTTTAAAGATTCAGAAACAAGGTCTATGTTGTTTATAATACCTTGTCTTACACCTTTTGTTTCAGACAAACCTGTGGCGATGATTGTTTTTTCTTTTTTTGTTTTATCATATCCAACAACCACCACCTTGGTGTAATTTGTGCCTATATCTATTCCACAAGTGTAATTGTTTTTCATTGTTTGTTTTAGCTAAAAATTTTTAAGTATTTTTGTTCCAACTTTTCCATTTTACTACTATGTTCAAAACCTTTCAAATGTAAACAACCATGAATAAATAAAAATTTAAAAAATTGGGTGTAAGACATATCAAACAAAGGGGCATCTTTTTTAATTTTATCTGGGTCAACTGTAATTTCTCCTGTCTCTTTAGTTAGAACAAAAGAGAGTATGTTTGTTGTTTCATCTTTGCCTCTTGTTTGAAGATTAATTTTTTGTTGTTCTTTTGCATTAAGAAGTGTCAACCCGAGCTGATAGTCTTTACCTAGGATCTCGTTTTTAATTGAAACAAAAGGCAAGCGTGGAAGCTTGCCTTTTGTTTTGTTTGAAATAGTGCAGAAACCTCTTTCTTTCATAAAAATTATCTTTTCTTGAAAAGTTTGTTTTCTTTTCCAAGTTTAAATAGTTTTGCTATTTCTTTTCTTCTGGAAATTTTTTTAAGAGCAGCAGCTTTTGTTTTTACTTTTGATTCTTCTCTTTTGTTATATCTTTTTGATTTAACTTTTTGTACTATGCCTGATTCTTGTACTTTGCGAGAAAATCTTCTTATAAGATTCATGTTGCTCTCGTTTGCATTTTTCTTTACTTCTATTACTGTAATCATTTTTTAATAATATCACACACAATTATTTTAATCAAGGACTTTTTAGAGGTGTTTGACTTTTATTTTAAAAATCTTCGATTGTTCTTTGTAAGGTGGAGTAGGGGCTTCTTTCCTTATTTTTGGATTACTTGGTTTTAGATTATTTATAAAATCTTCAATATCCTTAACTTTATAAACTCTATAATTATTGATAGGGTTTCTATAAGTTTTAAGTTTTCCATTGTTATCCCAATTTCTAAGGGTTAGTTTTGTAACACCTAAAATTTCTGAAGCTTCTTTAATTTGTATAAATTTTCTTTCCATAAACATTATTATACATTAATAAACATTAATAAACAATACTAAAATAATATATTTTTTAAGCAAATAATATTTAGATTATTTTTTTATAAAAAAATAAAAATAATTATCTGTAATTTTGAAATTGTTTTTAAAATTTATTTTATTATTTTTAAAATATAAAACAAAAAAATATTTTTTTTATCTCAATTTTACTAAATCAATATTTTGTTGTTTGGTTTAAAAAAGTGTTTAAAAAGATTGATATTAATCATTTATTTTTTTATAATAGAACAAGTTATCATTAAAAATTTAAGGGTTTATTTTTTATAAATACATATGATTAGTAAAAAAAATTTTTTAGTAGTTTTTTTAATTCCTCTCTTTTTTTTAAGTCAGCTTTTTAGTCTAAATTATGCACAAGCTGCAACTTATACTTTTTCTCAAAATGATTGGTCTTCTGGTTCTTCTTTATCTTCTGCTATTCATGACGAGAATCAAACCGGTTGGAATAAATTTTCTTCACAAGAAAATTTAGATTTCTCAAACGGTTTAAAAATAAACCCAACGAATGGAAATTTTTCTAAGACTACTTTTGAAGATTTTTCAAATGGAACAAAAACACAAACATCTGTCTCTGGCGCAGGTGTAGATGGTTCCGTAATTCTTGGAACTTCAAATGCAGTAAAACCAAAAGTTGTTCAAAGTACTAACAGTACTTTCTCTTTTGATTCTTACGCTCTTAAATCTGATGGAACTGTTTGGGCTTGGGGTTCAAATGGAAATGGACAAATTGGTGATAACACTACAACACAAAGACTTTATCCTGTGCAGGTTTTAGGTCCTGGAGGTGTTGGTTATTTATCTAACGTTGTAGATATTGCTGCTTCTTCTTTTTCAGCTTATGCTCTTAAATCTGATGGTACTGTTTGGGCTTTGGGTGATAACGGTTCTGGACAGCTTGGAGACAACACAACTACAAAAAAATATACTCCTGTTCAAGTTAAAGATTCAGCAGGAACTGGTTTTCTTTCAAATATCATAGACATAGCTGCTTCTGGGGCTAACACTGTTTTTGCTCTTCAATCCGATGGTACT
>JACCEC011738128.1_pt1 | contig 28106 bp, 27 predicted proteins | sample 7450121 | NCBI WGS metagenome assembly JACCEC01 (sample SAMN15323455, study PRJNA562643) | freshwater metagenome | isolation source: river surface water | place: USA:Blue River Watershed | collected 2017-08-18 | reverse complement strand
TCACCTCATCGAACGTGCGCGCGAGTGGAAAGTGCGCTGCGCCGAGTGTCCCGAGTCCATCCTCGGTGGCCACGAACACCGGCGCTTTAGCCTCGGCGGCGAAGGTCGTCTTGCCAACGCCGGCCACGCCGTGAATCAAGATACGCGGCGCCTTTGGCGCACTCGCCCGGGTGAGCTGTGCAAGGGAAATAGCCATCAGGAAACCTCCGAAAAGTGATCGTCATTAGCTGCCGCGGGTAGCCCATTCGGATCGACTCGCTCAAGGCGATAGGTCGGCCGACCGGTCTTCACCGTGCGTGCCGGTTCGAAGAGCTTCCGAACTGCAGGTGGCCACGCGTTGTATTTGGTCTCGGATACTTGGAAGCGCGTCTCGACGTAGTGCGCTGGGTCCTCGCCCCACTTACGAAGTGCCTCGACCGCCTCTTTAAGTTTTCGCTGGTCGTACTCCGCCCGCTTCGGGAGATCCGCAACGACGACAAAGCCCTCATCTTCCAATCGAACCGTTCCGGTGGTCTTGCCCGCCTCTTGCCGTAGTGCGTGAGCGCGAGCGCTATAGCGGTGATCCAGCTCTCCCTGCAGCACTTGCTGATACTGCTGAGCGCGCTCCTTCACGGCTTCGATATCGCGGAGGAGTCGATCAATATCGCTGAGTGATCGACCTGCTAACTCGCCGAGCGATAGCCCAGATAACGCGGTCATGACATCGATTTCGTTTCTCATAGGGACCTCAGTGCGTACTGGAATGAAGCGACTTCGCTGAGCGAAGTCGGTGCCGGATGTCAGGCGGGGTGAGGCGACTTGATGCACGCACAGCCAAGTACCGGTAGTGGCCATCGCCTACCCGCTGACTGAAGAGACGCAGCAGCCCGAGTTCGCTCGCGATCCACGCACGTCGCGCAAGCGCATGCACCCTCGCGCGTTCGCGCTCGGGCAACGCACTCTCGGCAGCTGATCGATCAAGCGTGAGAAACCCCTCGTGATAAACGATCGCCTCACCCGCGTGCGCGGAGGCGATCCAATCACAGAGCAACTCCTCGGTTAGCACCGGTCGCACGCGAAGCGCCGGTGTGATCCGGATTCCGGATAACACGTCGTAACTCGTCGTTTCACGTTTTTCAGGCATAAGCGGGCCCCTCGCCGCCTCCCGACCATCGGGAGACGACGTTTCATTGGTTGATGAAGGTTTTTACGGACTGAGCAGTTCGGTTTTCTCAGCCACCCTTAGGATCAGGCGGCGGTCTTAAATCCGAACATGCGCAAGTGCATCTCTAAGTCGGCCACGCGCCGATAAAAGGTCGCCGATGACATGCCGGATACCTTTGCAGCAGCAGGCACGTCCTGATGATGGCAAAGCAGTTCATACAGGCTGCGCTGCTCATCGCTCATCGAGCGAAAAGCTGCTTCTAGGTCGCTTGCGGCACCACAAACGAGGGCGTGATCTTCAGGCTCTTGCCACAGCGGCCGTTGCTCCGCTTCGCCGGGCACTTTGCTCTCAATCAAATCGTCATTGGCTGCATCAAAACTAACGTGACCCGCTTGGCCACCCGAATTCACAGAGACGACTTCCAGGAAATCGACATCGTCTGTTGATGTGGGGATATACCGCAACTTGTCTTTGCTCCGATCAGACAGAAAATCTGCGGTGCGATGAGCAGAGACGACGCCAGTGAAGGTTCCCGCAGCGCCTCGCGCCGGATCGAACCCAGCGTGACGCTCGAGGATATCGAGCGCAATCTCCTGAAACAGGTCATCACGTTCCTCGTCCGTCAGCCCAGCGCTTACCGCCGCACGTCGCGACCGAGCCGCGGCAGCGTTCACCGTGGCGGCAATGAACGGGTCATTCGCCACCGAAGGCGCACTCGCATCTAAGCGCTCCATGCTGCCCACCCCGATCGCTGCGGTCGCAATAACGCGAGGCGTCATTGATGTTTTCTTGTTCTTGGTCATTTCGATTACCTGTCCGAGTTACCAACGTAACGGCAATTTGGCTGCGGTGACTTACCGAAAACACCGCAGTTGCGGTGTTGACCACCGCAATTGCGGCGACACATCTGGGCACCGATCACTTATCAAGACTCCGCTTGGCCGCAGCGAACTTGTCGTGAAGTGTTCGCTGCGACAGCCCTTCCTTACTCGGGAACCGAGTCTCCACCGCGGTGATAACCGCTGCCTGACTGGGGAAAAGAGATCGACGATTATCAGAGGGGCTTCTAGCGACGAGCAGATCCAGCAACGCACCGATGATATTCAGGTACGTCGTTTCGGCCCGAGCTGGAATGGGTCGCTCAGGAGCGCTCTTGGCCGCAACGGCATTGAGCTCCCGCGTGAGACGATCGCGACCTTCAATAACCTCGGCGTAGCACGCCTTCAATTGATCCATCTGACTCGTCAGAACGTCACGATCTCCCCGCAACCGACGCAACGTGTCGACGTGCGCGCGCCGCTCCGCCTCACCAAACAAGAACGACGGTTTCTCGCTCTCGAATTCCTGCGCCATCCACTGCTTTAAGTCGCGACGCGCGACGTACCGCTTTTCGGGCGCCACGTACCCTTCAATAATCTTTCCATGCTCGCCGCAACAGTGCAGGAGCCCCCGTTCGATCGCATGGTGAAGCGCGCGACATCTCACTTCTAGGTTTTCAACGAACGGACTCTCGAAGACCCCTCGACCCACTTCAACACTCGAGTCTTGTAAAAAGCTCTCCGCATCGGTGGCAGGGACTCCACACCACAACGCTGCTGCGATCGGCACTCGATATACGGCGGAGTAAGCAAGCAGCTCCTCGGAGACAGACCTGAAACTATTCGTTTTCATACCAGACCTCTTGACTCGGATTCGACTGTTTCACCGATGACCCCTCGTTACCACTGCGCTGATCAATGCCGCTGCGATTTTTTTATTTGAGTGAATCAAGCTGACCGAGTGTCTATTCGATTTCCAATCGAAAGTTGATTGATGGCGAAATCTTTGCGCGGAAACTTCGGATCCGCAAGCACGTCAATGCGATAATTGGGATCCCGTTTTTCATAATAAATTCATGTATTTATAACGAACCGCACGCCGAATACGGATCATTTGAAAACCGAACGATAGCGAACAGGTTTTTCAAGATGATTCATACGCTTGTGAATATTCATGCGTAGTTGTGATTGCTTCCACACCCTCGACTTCAATCCGCTCTTGACGTGCTCATCGGCACTGCACGCGGATCGCGACGCGACACGCCTGAGAAAACCTTTTGCGGGGATCGGTATGAATGTTCATGCCGACTAAACATCAACATCATTCAGAGCGTCATGCAATCCACATTTCGCCGATCGAAACGATCGCCGCACTGTTGAGCGTCGGCGTCATACGATTACTCACAGGTCATCAACAACTTGATAACTTGCAAAAACCACGCGGTAGTACGGTCGTGTCCACCAAAGAGGATTCCACCGATGAATGACCTGATTGTTGCCCGCGTCGCTAGCCTACGATCTGCCCCGTTTTCGGAGCTGAAGCAGTTGTGGCGCGATCTTTTTGAGCAAGAGCCACCACCGTACAACCGACGCCATGTTGAGTCGCGCCTCGCTTACCGAATTCAGGAGCTGGCATACGGCGGACTGAAGCGCGAAACGGTGCGCAAGCTAGAGCTACTTGGCGAGCAGTTGGACGGAGGCCAGAGCGAAATCCGACGCAGACGCGCGGATGACCGGCCGATTGCTGGGACGCGCCTCATCCGGTACTGGCAAGGCGTGCCCCATGAAGTCACCGTTGGTGTCGATTACTTCGAGTACGACGGCCGGCGATACAACTCGCTCTCCGGGATTGCCCGCGCAATCACAGGCACCAACCGTAACGGCTGGACGTTCTTTGGCTTTGCTTCGAGCCGGGGTATGACATGAGCACCGCGCGTCAATTGAAATGTGCGATTTACACCCGCAAGTCCACCGAGGAGGGCCTGGATCAAACCTACAACTCTCTCGATGCGCAGCGCGATGCGTGCGAGAACTACATCGCCAGTCAAAAGTCTGAGGGCTGGACTGTCCTCCGTGAGAGATATGACGACGGCGGTTATTCCGGGGGCAACATGGATCGCCCCGCCCTGCAACGCCTGCTCAACGACGTCAAACAGGGCGCCGTCGACATCATCGTGGTGTACAAGATCGATCGCCTGTCACGTTCGCTTAGCGATTTCGCCAAGCTAGTCGATATCTTCGACGCGAATCAGGTCACGTTTGTTTCCGTCACGCAGTCATTCAACACGACGACCTCCATGGGTCGCCTGACCCTCAATATTCTGCTCTCCTTCGCGCAGTTTGAGCGCGAACTATCTGGAGAACGGGTTCGCGACAAAATTGCCGCTTCCCGACAACGCGGGATCTGGATGGGCGGTGTCCCGCCCTATGGCTATGACGTCGTCGATCGGCGCCTCGTTCAAAACCCCGCCGAGGCGGCACTCGTCAAAGAGGTGTTTACGCGATTTATTGCGCTGCCGTCCGTAACCCATCTAGTGCGCGACCTACGCAAGCGTGGTGTGACCTCCAAAACGTGGATCACATCAAAGGGCGTGCACCGCCAAGGCAAGCTGATCGATAAGAGTTACGTCTACCGGCTCCTACGGAGCCCCGTGTACGCTGGTATCGCGGCCCACAAGGGAAACCACTACCAGGGACAGCACGAAGCGATCATCGACAAGGAGCTTTGGGATCAAGCTCGATCGCTGATTCAGACGGGAAGCCCAGGGGTTAAGGGCCGTGCCGCTATCCGTACGACCAAGACCCCGTCGATTCTTCAAGGTTTGATTTTCTCGCCGGAGGGCCGCCCGTTCACACCGTCGTGGACCAACAAAGGCCCGAAGGTCTATCGATACTACGTGAACACGGATGCGATCAAGATCGGCCCCGACGTCTGCGAGGTACAACGCATTCCTGCACGCGAGATCGAGCCCGTTATTGTCGATCAGGTTAAAGCCGCCCTACGCTCGCCCGAGATCCTCGCACACACGGTTCGCGAGGTCAGGTCGCTGAGACCCAACATCACCGAAGCTCGCGTGATTGAAGCGCTGAAGTCTATCGAAGACGTGTGGGAAAACCTTTTCCCCGCTGAGCAAGCCCAAATCATTCGAACCCTGATCGAGAGGATCACGCTGCGTCGTACCGGCGTGAGTATCGCGTGGCGGGAGGACGGCATGTCGCGCTTACTACGCACAACGCTGCAGCAGTTACCGAATGAGAAGGCCGCATGACGGTAGACTCGAGCAAACCTGCCTTGGTAACCGAGATACCGCTCAAGATCAGAATTCGGGGCGGTCAAAAAATCATGCTGACCCCGGATGGCGCTCGCGCTGTCACACAACCTGCAGCGCGGATCGACAACACTATGATCAAGCTCATTGCTCGAGGCTACCGTTGGCATCGGTTGCTATCCAGCGGCGCCTACACTTCGATCGATGAGCTCGGAGCTGCGGAGAAAATCGACGGATCGTATGTTAGCCGAGTACTTCGTCTGGCTTACCTATCGCCGACTATTGTCGAAGCGATCCTCGCAGGGCGTCATCCACCCCAGTTGACGGCGAAGGATCTACTGAAGCCGTTTCCGATGGATTGGAGGGAGCAGGGACCCAAACTGATGACGACGCCGCATCCGCCCTAGGCGGGCTCCAGGGCTACCGATAATCTGCCTTGAGTTTTCGGCCTTCCTGACATTTTTTCTCGCTATCGGTAACTGGTGTAAGCGACTTTTTCGGTCCGATCCGAATGCGCTCTAATGTCGGAATAACACGCACACCTATCTGAGGTGATGCTCCGCTCGTACGCAGCGAAACAAACTGCCAGCGTCACTCAAGCAACTCGACGAGCCACGTCATCCACTCCTTGCTACTGAAACCATCCCGCTCGTGCGCTGAAAGCTCTTCGACGGCATCTTCGATCAGATATGCCGTCTCCTCACTCAGCAACCCATCTGCGACCCACTCATCGGCGCAATATCCACCCTTCTTAAGAGCAACGACGATCTCATCCAGTGTATCCGGGCTCACGGGGCAGCCATCCTCTTGGAATTATCTGCTGATGTCGGCCGCCACTTTTTCGATAGTAGTCGCGTCAATGCCCAACGAACCGAGCATATCTCGATCAACGTACTCTGTTGACATTCGAGCGACATCGGCTCGTGCCGCTTCGAATACAAAGACCTCCGAGATTAATTCCAAAATGAAAAAACTGGGGAAAATCTGGAACTCTCGGAATCCGCGCGTTGAAATTCGGTATCGATATACGACCCCACCGGAGAGCCCATACTCAAGGATCTCGATACCAGAACCATCCAGATAGTCATAATTCTTTTTAACTATCATTTGCCTATTAAGAGCCTCGTACATCAATTCAGACAAAACTGGATGCTTAAGAGCTGGATTTATATCTCCATACAATAACTGGCGATAGCCGAAAAACGAAAGTACGTCCAGAGGACTGACACTTCTCCCTTGACCAGCGCGCAACACCGTTACTGGTAACGTTTCGAGTTCCTTAAACGGGCTACTAAACTCAAGCAAGTGGCTCTCGGCTAGATTGACGAATATCCCCTGTTGCTCACATATTTTTATCCATCGCAGCAGTTGGTACTGATCTGACCATCTATCTGCCGATATCAAAGACCCATTGATGCCGATCAGCTTTTTGATATTCTCGAATTTTTCTTGGTCTTTTTCTTGAATCAAAAAATCATGCGTTCCACTCGAAATAGAGGCAGATGGGACGGCGGTCGCCATGAGGCCAGAGCAATCGCCAATCAGACCGTTAGCGAATATTTCATGAAACACCGTGACCGCAACAACAATATCAAACGGTTTTTTTGTCAGGTCGGGCCCCAAATTGGATAGATCTGCACAATAAAACTTAACGTTACTGAGGCCCAGCGATAGCGCTCGATGATTTGCCAGCTCAATAGCCGAGTCGCACGGGTCGATACCGATGAACTCACTATTGGGGTACCTCTTCGCAAGTAAGCTGAGGAGCACTCCGTTATCGCATCCAATTTCAACGACACGTGCGGCGGGAAGCTCAGGGTATGCATCGAAAAACCAAGTCGAGAATGCTTTTGTTTTGGCCCTATCAAACTGCGAAAACACCGAATTTGCGAGCTCAATATTTTTATTTTTTAAGACGTAAGGATTAACATCGATACCGGAAGCACGTGCATCGATCGCATCGCCAAATTCTTCGGCAATTTTTCCAAATTTTTTTGTTAGCTGTCGCCAAAAACTCTCTGGCTTTTGAGATCCAGAAATCCCTAACTCGCGATATACTCCTTCAATGTACTTTGCGGAGCTAGAACCGTCATTCGATGTGTTTTTCATTTTTTTGGAAGTGCTGAAATCAATTTACGACGAGATTTAATCGCGGTGGTACATTTAGCACAGTCGCTCAGAATCCATGCTTTTTCCGTAACTCGTCAAAGTTCACAGCGATCTTGAAGAAGCTGTGAACAACTTTTTCACCCGACGGGAGAGCCGCATTCTCGCCGACATATCGTTCCAGATATGCCCTGGTTGCCTCCCTAACTGACGGCCTAGTCATACCGGCAACCTGGATGATACGACCATCTAAATCGCCGATAAGAGCATCAATCTTTTCTCTATATTCATAGACATTTCGGGTCGCTTTCTCGCGTCTCGCCTCTCTCGATGAGGCTGCCTCTTTAACCAGCGCATTGACTAGACACAATAGACTCGGAGACTCTAAATCGAAGTGCTCGCAAAGGCTGGTTAAATCTATTGATAGCTTCAACTCCTTCGCACACGACTCAACATCCTCTAGAACCTCGAAAGTCTGTTCGTCGGTCTCTCGCGGGAGCTGTAGTCGTAGCAATTCAAATTCTTCGTCGCTCTGAGATCTGAGCCATGACGATTGAGTCATCCAAGCAAGGTCGTTCACTACCGCTGCGACGTCGCTTCGTGTCAGTACGCCATCATCCTCGACCTGGAAGCCGGCAGGATCAAAATCCCACAATTCAATCTCTGATTTCCAGACCGCTCTTAAGATCAGGTATGAAGCTCGATCTTCATCCATCGCTTCGCTTGGCGATCCGGTACCCACCCGCGCACTGACCTGCTCTCCACTGTCATCGTCCCAGGAGAGTTCATACAAGTTCCAGGTATCACTTCTCCGATCGACAGCAATGCGGTACTCAGAGGTTCGCGAGTGCATCGGGCTCCACGACCAAGACACCGTGACGACATGCTTCGCCGATTTCGGTGGCTTTTCTGCTTGTTCACTTCTTGGGTCTGCGATGGTAGAGCCGATGAACGAACTAAGCTCTTTAAAATATCTTAACGTTGGAGATTTTTTCGGGGTTTTTCGACTGGATTTTTTTGAGTTATTCCGCATTTCTTTCGCTCAACAGAAATATTCGCAAATTCATTCTAGTGCCAATAAGACAACAAGTTCAGCGGGTTTAGACAGCCCAGAAAACGAATTTAACGCGTGTGATGGCAACCACCTATTCCGTCTCAACTTTACAGACCGCTTTCATTACGCGACTCAACAGCTGGTCTCGAGACCGAGATCCGTTCATAGGTGGAAGTACAGTCTGTGAAGGCAGCATCAGTGAAGCCACCTGCGCGTGACGCGCGAAGTTGGTGAGCTGCATCGGACTACCCGACCCGTCTTTCTCGATCGACGAATCAATCACGCCGATCACTTGACCGGAATACGATACGACCGGTCCTCCCGAGCTCCCCGGCTGAATAGGGATCGATACCTGCAGCAATGTCGGCTCACTCGAGGGGCCTGAGAGAGAGGTGACATTGCCTTCCGTGAACTTCGCCTCGGCACCGAGCATCTCGGGGTTCGGGAATCCGATCGTGAACGCCGACATACCGACCGAGATGTCACTCGATTTGCCGAGGGGTAGCCACTCAGGGGTGGGCACCTTGGTTCGTAGGAGCGCGAGATCGTTGTCTGTGGATTCGCGTAGGACGTCCGCCTCCCCTTTTCGGCCGTCCGGAAAGACCACCGTGATTTTGGTTGCGGTATCGACCACGTGATATGAGGTCATCAGTAAGCCATCCGGCGATACTGCGAAACACGTGCCGGTTCCTGTCATAGGATCGTCGTACTGAAACTGCGACACGGCATAGGCGCAGCTCGAGGCGCTACAGCTTGGCATGCGCACCTTGAGCACGAGCTTGTTAGTCTTGCCAGATTCAAGATCGACTCGGGGCGTATCGTCTTCCCCTTCATCGAGTTCCATCAATCGACCATCTGCCGTAACGATACGCAGATCAAGGTCTGCACACGCCCGATCGCAGGCCGCGATCACCGTGGCGTCATGCGCACCTGTGATATCGAGCGGAATCGTCGTTTCTTCACCATGCCCGAGTCGCCCAACGTATACCGTGCCGATCTGCCGAATAGTCCGGTCACGGCTATCGGCCTTTGCCTTGAGCCACCCACTGTAATCCGCCATCTGCAGCCGTGCCTGGTGCTCGCTGGAGCTGACGTAGGAGTCGCAGCCTGTCATCAGAACCGCTGACACCAGAATTGAAGCGATGAGGTACTTCACAGCTGATGTATTTCTCGAACGCGCAGTTTGAACGTTTCGATATCGACCTGCTGTCCATGCAACACAGTGAACGGATGTAGTTCTCTCGGAGGCGCGACACCATAGTTGTATGCGAGATCGAGATCAGTCCAAATCACGCAGGGATTACCATCAACGAGATAGAAGTCCGGATTGCCGTCGAAATTGCGTTCTAGACGCTGCGCCATTGTCGGCTCAACCCAACCATCCGGTCGTTTTGTGTACCCACCAACGAACGGCTCGTCTGATATGAGCAGATCCTCGGAGAGGATGGTGGGTCCGTCTTTCCGAAACTTATTTTCTTCCATCAGCAAAATCCTAAGCGACGACTAGCTCAAGCTTTGATACGGATTTGGCGCTGGCGCATTTAAAGTCGAGCTAGTTACAGATTTGCTCCCATGCGCCATCTACACACCGCCCGATACGACACCCGAGTTCCGGCAGAGGCTTGAGACCGCAAGAGAGCGAGGGTGTTCGGTCGCATATCTGCTCCCAGGAACCGTCGATGCACCGACCTATCCGGCAACCTAGATTCGGGAGCGGCTTGATCCCGCAGGATAGCGCTGGATTTTGGTCACATATTTGCTCCCACGCACCATTCACACAACGCCCGATTCGGCAGCCGAGCTCAGGAAGAGGTCTAAGCCCGCAACTTGCGGACTGTGCGGACGCGTCCGTGGTCGGCGTGATCGAACCTATGCCGATCATTGCCAGTACAACCAAAACTCTAAAGAACGTCATAAGTTTTTCCTCATAGAAAAATATCTAACATTAGATCCGCCAGGCCTCTAATATTTGGCCGTCAGTGATCGTATCAATCTCATGAATCACAATTAGCTCGTGATCTCTCAACTGGCGAAAGAATTCGGGTTCTGAACGCACGATCGGTAACCACGTTGTCTCTGGGCCTAGCTGCCCGTGAAGTTCGGTATAGCCACCGATCACAACGTCTCGACCTTTTCTATCCTGGATCGTGCAATAGACGATCGAGGGGGTTACACAATCATCTAACTCCTCAGCTAGATAGGACATCATCTCTCGGGCAAATGCCAATCGATCGCTATCCGCGATTGGTTCGTCATCCTCAAGCCCGACATGGCTGCGCAACTCCGAGTCGTCCAAGTATCGCTGGGAGAAGATTTCAAAATTTAAGGCGATCAAATCATTCGAAGCGCTGAAAAGATCGTCCCATCCGTCGATCTCAAGGTACTCGTGAAGCGCTTTCAATTCGCCGCTATCGGATCGATGGTTGAGGAAGCCCTCGATCATCGCATCGACGCTTTTTTGGAGCACCTCAGGGACTGCGATTAATGTCATGACAGTCGTGCTCCCAACACTTAAGACGCTCCACGCTCGTGATGCTTCTCGCGGTATTCGTCTATTAGGGACAACACCGTCAGCGCGTATGCCCGACAGCCTTCCTGATACTCCGTCTGTGACCAGAGGCCGGCTTCGTATTCGTTCACGCACTGCGAGGGTTTCGTGATCCTGACGCTACGCGCGTGATCGAATCCGCGCTCGAAGACATTACACGCCTCTCGGCAGTCCGGATCCTTTGTAACGTCGAGGTAGTTCATTACGCGCAGCGCAGCATGGGCGTGTTCAATCGCCGCCGCCTGATCGAACGCGGTGATAGGGGGCGGCAGATATCCATCGTCCTCGACATGTGTGCATCCTGCAACGATCAGGGCAACTAGGGACGCTAAAGTGATGATCATTAGTCGCATGCTTTATCGCTCCGCATATTTACCGGCGGCTGCACCGAGAGCGTCGCCGACGGTCTTTCGTAAGGACGCCGGCCCGAGCACTTCGACGTTGGGTCCGTGGCGGAGGATGTCCATCACGAGCTCGGGCTCGTGCTTGTAGGGGATACGCAGGATCACCCCGCCGTCTTTTTGCGGCTCGCTCTTGACCCCGGGATGCCACTCCTCCTCGGCGACCCAGCGGGCAGCGAGCTCGTTGAAGCGAAGTACCGCGATCTTATCCGCCTTCCCGGTGAAGATGCCGTAGCCGGAATCTAGCTCCGCAGCAATCAGATCGGGTGGCGGGTCGTACACGGCCTCCGCCATGCAGCGCGGTGACGCAATGCGATCCACTGAGAACACCCGCATCTCCTCACGCTCATGACACCAGGCGGCGAGATACCAGTTACTACGATAGAACGTTAGGCGTAGCGGGGATGCGCTGCGGGTTTTCGCCTCGTCCCGGCTTCGACTGCGATAGCGGAACTCCAAGCGCCGCCGGGAGCGCAGCGCCGCAAGTACCGTCGCGAAAGCATCTGCCGCGGTCGATCGGAGCTGCGACATCCGCAGCCGAACCCGATCCTTCAACTCCCCTCGCCCAAGGGCGCGATGGCGGGCCTTACCGAGTCGGGCACGGACGGCCTTGGTCTCGTCGCGCATGAACCCCGGAGGGATCTGCTCAAGCAGCGCCTCCGCTTCCAAGATCGCCGAAATCTCCTGCCCGGAAAGCCCGAGAAGCACTGCGGCGTTCACATCCTCCGGGCCACGCTCCAGCCGGTAGCCATTCAGGTTTCGGTCGTACTGGATGTCGAGCCCCCGCTGGTCGCGCAGGAACGCAATCAGCCGCTTTATGGTTGCTGGAGAAGCGCCCAGTTCATCGCAAAGTGACGCGAGCGATCTCGCCTCGCGAGTTCGCCAAAGAGCATCGAAAAGATCCTGGAGTTTTTCGAATCGGGCCATGCGGTATCACTTAACGGCAGTGGTGGATCAGATTTTGAGACGAAGATACTTGGCCGTATAGCTGCTTGATAAATCGTCAATGAAAACCGCCCATTTTTCGAAACTCCACCCCGCTGAGTGCCAAGTTCGCTCTCCCCGCCGTGTCAGTCGTTGACCCACCGGCGGACCACCCTAACGGCGCCGTTCACCTTTGGGACCGTTTCCCCTATCCTGCTCCTATCTACCAACCAGCCCACAAGCACTGCCGCCATGCCCCCCGCCTCCGGAATCCTCACGATCCCCAAAATAGCGAAGTACCTGAAGGTTGCCGAGAAGACCATTTACAAGCTTGCCGGCGCAACGAATATCCCGTCATTTAAGTTCAACGGACTTTGCCGGTTTTGGAAGGCGGACGTCGATGCTTGGATTACCAAGCGATCGACCGTCCGAGTTCCGACACGATCACGACACTGAAAACACTAATCCGACTCCATGGCTCAACGATCGTGCCGGAGAAATAAAATCACATCTCTTTAGATGAGCTCGTTAAAGGATAAAGCTGGAGTAACACTGTGGATCTGAACAACTTCATCGAATCCCTAACCCCAGCCGTCATTGTTGCTTCAATTACCATCGCGCTCATCGCGCTAGTCCGATGGTGGGCCTCTAATCCGCCAATACTTGATGTGACCGACGAGCTTCGACGACTGCGACAAGTTCTCGACGATAAGGAAACCGCAAGCCCGCAAGCGATTCGAGACGCTACGGAAAACTCGTCAAACAGCGTCGTTGTTTCACTATTTAAAGAGACACAAAGCGGATTTCTCGACTTAGTCGACGACACGGGCGTACGAACCTACTCTCTACGCCCCTACCAGAGCATCTGGACCGCACGTGCACTTCTAGCAAAGCGAGTGAATATTGCTCTTTACGAAGCAATGCCTAATATTTTAATCGGCGTCGGACTTCTCTTCACGTTTTTATTTCTCGCGCTGGCGCTTGCGGATGTCATCCCTGCCTTACGAGATGGCGCAGATCCCGAGTTGATTCGCTCGTCAATATCAGACCTACTAAAAAACGCGTCTGGCAAGTTCCTAACGTCGATAACAGGAATGGCGTGCTCGCTGCTCTGGACTTACTTCAGCAAACAGAACGTCGAGGCACTCGAGAGCGAAATAGATTCTCTTTGCAATGCAATGCAGCGGCACGTCGCGCCAATCGGAGCGGAGGCTGCCATCGCCACCCAAATGGCGATATTCAGCGAAATACTGACCGTGAACCGCGAGCAAGTTGGGCAGCTTAAGAGATTTGAAACCGACTTCGCGGTTGCAATTGGCAAGGCTCTTGGAAGTCAGATGCAGCCCGCTTTTGAGCAGCTCACCTCTTCAATAACGAACGCACTCAACGCACTAACGGAGAAAGTCGGATCAATGAATGAAGACGCTCTTGGAAAGATGCTGAGAGATTTCCAAGATGCTATTCGCGAGCACTCGGGAAAAGAGATGGCAGCTTTTAAAGAGTCTCTTGTAGAGATCGCTAAGCAGATCAAAGAAGCGGCGGAAAAGCTCGAGGGCGCTGGAATCAAAGTCGTTGGAGACCTTGAAACCGGAGGGAAAGGAATTACCGATGCGCTATCCGGTAGCGCAGGAGATCTCAAACTAGCTGCCAGCCTGCTAGAGCAGGCGATGATCACTGCAAAAGCGACCGTCAATGACATGGATGCGACGCTTGAACGAGCATCCCAAGAGGGACGAAGCGGCCTTGAGCGGGTTCAGGGCACGCTCAACAAGCTTTCTTCAGTGGTCGACGAAATTACAACGCTTGTTCAGGCACTGCAGGCCACGAGCACCACGTTCAGCAATATCGCTAGTGCAACAACAGACGCCACAAGCAACCTGCAACAAATCGTTTCGACCCAAAACACGATCGTCAACTCGGTCACCGGTGCTACAAGCACTCTGACAAGTGCGTTAACGACAGCGAATCAAGAGTTTCGTGAGAATGCCCAGACGATGGCTCAAACCACTTCGGAGATGGCATCTGGCGTTGAAAACTACTCCAAACGGGTCGCCGAGCTGCATAGCAAGCTTGATGAGGACATGGCAAAAGCAATCGGTTCCCTAAATGGAGCCGTCGCCGAACTAGTCGACGGACTTGATGACTTTCTTGAAGAGATTGGCAAGGCGCGCAAATAATGCTCACCCTTCCTGACAAGGGAAAGGAACGACAACCGTCCCACGCGGGCGAGGGTTACCTTGCGTCTTCTGCCGACCTGATGATCGGGATACTTTTCATTTTCATCATCATGGTCGTATATCTTGCAGTTGAAGTTAAGCGAGTTCAGGAAAGCTCTGAACAGGCTGCTGATCCTGTGCGTTCAATCGTAGAGGAGCTTGGGCCTCGACTTCGCGCCTCCGGCGTTAACGTCGAACTTGATCCGGACAGTGGCGTCATTGCTCTACCGTCAGATGCACTATTCGACTCAGGCCAATCCATCCCGAAAGTCAGCGCCGTTGAGGCCATTGCGAAAACTCGAGAGGTACTTGGCCAGGTTGTTCCGTGTTACGTCCGATCTGTTAAATCAGTGACGCCTAACTGTGCTGAGCTGAACAAGCATGGTGTCGAGTTGGAAACAATCATGGTCGAAGGCCATACGGACTCGGACCAATATGCAAATGACCCGAATCAAAATTGGCACCTAGGCCTTGATCGGGCACGTTTTGTTTTCGCTGAGATAGGGAACGGACCTCTAGGATTACTCAGCAACAGCAAGGGTCAGCCCCTACTTGGTGTCTCATCCTACGCGGACACTCGACCATCTAAGTTTTCAGCTGACTCGCCTGACCCAAAGGAGAAGAATCGGCGTGTTGAGCTGAGGTTTATTCTTAGCTATCAGAACGACACTGACACCACGGGCACGGCACGAGATCTTACGCGAGCTGTTGATGAACGCCTCTAGACAATTATTTTCAGATCTGCAGCCATCGTTTCCGAGCCTCGAGGCGTTGATTAACTCCGGCGGGTTACCGATTCCGCCCCCTGCAAATATTCTTGATATCGGGGAGCGCGTCTTCCAAGCGTGCCGAGGACTTAGCAAAGCACAACTAAGCGATGTACGCCCGTCTATTCGTCGCAAGATCCCATACGCAATGTGGCTCGACGAAGCTAGGGATATCAACTTTGAGACCGATGTAACGGACTGGTACTTCCACCACCTTGAGCTCGTGGCCAGCGAGCGCCTCGCCAGAAGCCGACGCAGCGTTGCGCCGCTACTGCACACCTACATTGGAAAATTCAATCCTGACAGACCGCACTTTGAGAGGCTTGCCAGCTACCTTAAGTTATTCGCTGAGCGATATCAGATCGCCGGCCTGAATCCCCTCCAACTTGCGTCGTTACATAAAAAATTCGACTTTTTTAACGCTGCTAAAATCGGCCCAAACGTTGCACAAGCGTTTCTGCAGGGCGAAAAGTCATCCGACGATATCGACTCCTGGTACGAGTCCGCCGGACTTTGGAGAGGCTTTAACCAATCCCCTGCTGGACGACATATTTTTCGTTGTGCCCTCGAACTCAGTCAGCATCTTTATAAATCGACGCCATCAGTGGCTCGATTGATGGCTTGGACACGAAAGTTTGGTAGCCGCGGAATAAGCGTGCAGGAATCCGGGCTATTGGTCTCTGCACTAATCAACCCTTGGTTACGCGAAGATCCGCCTGAAGAGCTTAAGCGCACATTAGTCAACTTTCTTCTGGAGGTCGTCAGCGATCCGCGTATTGACGCGTTTAGGTGGCAGCAAACGCCGGACACCCATAAAGAGATCTTTCTTCGCTGGCTGACCGGAAGAACTCTAGATGTGTTTTTTGAGGTTCTCGAACATACGGCGGATAGCATCTGGAAATACCGCCAGTCATTTTGGGGCGAGTATTACAAGCAGGGATACATCGCTGAGGCATGGGCAGTTCTTGGTCCCGATGCACATCGGTATATTCGCCAGCAGTACAAGGACTCAGCCGCAGAGCTAATCTATGGTCGGTTAACGGGCCAGTATGAGGATAAACAAAGCGCCCTCCTTCTTCGTATTGGCGACTTTTTGTTTTGTGAGTGGAGTCATAACGGCAAACTGCGCGCTGCGAGTATCGCAGATGGCGAGTGCCCCCCGTTGTACCGTAAAGCATACGAAGCGACGGATCTCAGGTTCTCATCACGACCTTTCAAGTCGCCGAAAACAGGCTCATACCATCCAGACGGGCTCCCACATATGTCATCCGAAACTAATTGGTGGCAGGAGACCGCTCGCGTTTTTATTCGAAGGAACGTCGGTATTAAATTATGACTATTTCGGCGCGGCTTGAGCATGACGGTCTTCATATTGAGCTACAGGGCTCACTACAAAAGTGGGCGAGTAGTTCACCGGAGGCTCTGCTGCCTGTGGCGGCGCAGATACTTAGCGACTGTGAGTCGGCAGGAATATCGACAGACCAATCTACATTCAAAATTCCTGCAATGTTGATCGCTGCGTGGCCCGAACGCCTCGCCACCCTGATAAAAGTACCGCCTGCGTTACCGTTTCCGCTTGATCTGCGCTTGAGCGCGGGCCTCGGAAAGCCCGGCACAACAATATCTCACCGCTGGCTTAGGGTCGGAACATCGCTCGCTCTATCCAGCCCAGTAGAAGTAAAAGGCCTAACTGCGACATATAAGGACCAGAAGTTTCGCGTCACGAATCCGTATTGGACGGTGTTACAGCTTGTCGACGAGTTCAATCGGCTGTCGGACAAACCAGACGCACAGTTCGAGGCCTGGGCAGCGATACGCAAAGTCTTAGGCGATCAGTTGACGGAGAAGTTACCGGATACATTTCTGCGCAGCTTACGAGTGATCTCCGCCGATTCGTTCACGCTGAATTTCTCCAAAGATCCCACGGGAAATCCCGACATCGTCCCCCGCCTCATGCTCAAAAACTCCGATCCAACCGGCGATAGCCGCCCCGGGGGGTCGAGCATTGCTTCAGGAGAGCTCGCTCTACTTCCCGACGATGACGCGGTTTTCATAAATCGCTTAGACGGACTCGCCGATGGTCAAACCGTTTTCCCGCTGCGCGATGGCACATTCATCGCCGTCACGCCAGAACTCGCTCGGCAGCTATCAGCTGTTAAGAGAGTAAGAAGGGCCTCGCCCGCGGAGCGTCGTCAGATGGTGTTGAATCCCTCTGGCGTCTTGCGCGAGATACTGGGTGGTCAGGATGCCGACTCCGTGGCTCTCGACTTGATCGAGACGGACAAGTACTCCGAACGAGTCACGACCCTCGCAGCATGGGTTCCCCCAATCGTCCCATGGGTAAAAATTCCACCCATCGACTGGAAAGGTCCAACGAAGACCAAGGTTGGCTTTCGTATTGGCGATAAGGAAGTTGACTTAACTAGTCAGGAAGTCGGCGCGGCTATTAGTTCAGTTGAAGAGGCGATCGCTGACGGAAAGCCCACCGTTGAGATTGCAAAGGGCACATCGGTTCCTGCTACCGCGGCGACTCTTACTAGCCTTCGTAAGCTTGAGAAGGCGCTAGTCGATCCTCCCTCCGCAGGTGATGTGGGCGGGCTGAAAGAAGCAGCTGAGAGCTTAGTCCTCGTCATTGAGACTAACTTTGAGAACGAAGATTTCAATCGAACGAAGGTCGGCAAACGACCTGGACAGCCGGGTCTCCCATACAGCCTCTCGACTAAACCAAAGGAGCACCAAGAGACGGGTATACGCTGGCTGCAAGAACATTGGCTGAGCGGGTCCACGGGATGCTTGCTCGCGGACGATATGGGCTTAGGTAAGACCTATCAAGCCCTCGCCTTTCTTGCGTGGGTTAAGGAGCAGATGAATGACGGTCGAGTCCCGTTGAAGCCCCTGCTGGTCGTCGCTCCCGTCGGACTGCTTGCAAATTGGGAAAAAGAACAGGAGATGCATTTACGCCACGAGGGTATCGGAGCACCGCTAAAGGCTTACGGGCAATACCTAAATTTTCTCAAACGAGGGTCTCAGCGAGATGGTACCGCAACTCTCGATACGTTAGAGATCGCTCAAGCACCGTGGATATTGACTAACTACGAAGCGGTCAGCGAGTACCAGCTTTCGTTCGGCGCCATCTCATTTGGGACGGTCATTTTCGACGAAGCGCAAAAGATTAAATCCCCTGCAACCGCAATGACCTCTGCCGCAAAGGCCGTAGCGTCAAATGCAGACTTCGTAATTGCCATGACCGGAACCCCGGTTGAGAACAGACTGGCCGACCTATGGTGCATTACAGACACCTGCCAGCCCTTCTCACTCGGCGACATCAAATCGTTTAGTCAACGATTTGAGAACGATCCGCAGCCCGAAAGCTTAAAGACTCTGCGCGAAAAACTCTGGCAAAAAGAAGAGTTGGTAGGTCGCGCAGAGCCTCAGATTATGCTCAGGAGGCTGAAGTCCGAAAAGCTGAAGGGTCTTCCACAGAAACACGAGCACGTCCTGCGCAAGAACATGCCTGCTCGACAAGCAAACGCGTATCGCCAAGCTACGGCACTCAACGACATTCGGGGTCCACAAGGAACACTCGGCCTCATTCAGTCGTTGCGACAAATTTCGCTTCACCCTGGCCTTTTCGATAGCGATGGCTTTGATCCGGCTGATTCTGCTCGATTCCTTGCGATGATCGAAATTCTCGATCAGGTCAAAGAGCGAGGGGAAAAAGCGCTGGTCTTTGTCGAATCACTCGAAATCCAGTCGACAAGTGAGCTTCCTTTACTGTTGCAACGCCGGTACAACTTACCTGACGTACCGATGGTCATTAATGGCGCAGTAGACACTGCTAAGCGACAGCAGCGTGTCGATGCTTTCCAATCCGGTCGTGATGGCTTTGACGTCATGCTGCTATCTCCTAAAGCCGGTGGCGTAGGACTAACACTGACGGCGGCTAATCATGTTATCCATCTTTCACGCTGGTGGAATCCGGCCGTCGAGGACCAGTGCTCCGATAGAGCCTATCGGATCGGTCAAACGCGCGACGTGAATATCTACTACCCGATCGCCCTTGATCCGGAGGATCCCGATCACAGCTTCGATCTAAAGCTGAATGAGTTGATGGAGCGAAAGCGAAACCTCAGCAGAACGATGTTGATGCCAACGGAATTTGGGAAAGAAGACTATGAAACCCTGATTTCAGAAGTTTTCGTAAAAAGACAATAGGTGGTTTTTGAGCCGGTCACACTTAGACGAAGAGGACTTTCAGCGCATACTGCGCTGGGGTCGTAGTCGCTTAAAGTCGTTGGTAGAGGAAGGCGGTTTTTCTGAGATATCAAGCTTTGCTGGACACTTAGCGGACTTCAAACTACTTGAGCATCGATGCGCATTGCCAGTCGCGTGGCTCAACGGCCGACTGTCAGACGCTCACTACGTGATTAATGAAATGCTGATCTGTGCCGCCGACCCTGAGCGGCATCTCCAACTTGAATCTGCGATGTCGAAAATACTAGCTGATCTTTATGAGTTTAATCGACTCAACGATTGTCTCGGCAGCGGCAGTGCCATTGGACGTGATCATCAGTGGAATATTCCACTTTCCGCGTCCGAAGAATGCTTGATCCTAATAGACACCAAAGAAAACCCATGGCATTAAAAAAATCAGACCTCTACTCTTCCCTTTGGGCATCGTGCGACGCGCTTCGCGGTGGCATGGATGCCAGCCAGTACAAGGATTACGTCCTCTTCCTGCTGTTCATTAAGTACATCACTGACAAGTACGGCGACAGCGCAGACTTAGCGCCTCCCGTGGCCATCCCGAAAGGCGCAAGCTTCAAGGACATGCTTGGCTTGCGCGGCAAGAGCGACATCGGCGACAAGATAAACACCCAAATCATCGCGCCATTAGTTGAGGCTAACGCGCGATTGGCGCGCAGTGACTTTCCCGACTTTAACGACTCCAACAAACTAGGTGAGGGGCAAGCCAAAGTCGACCGACTGACCGACCTAATTAATATCTTCGCGAATCCGCAACTCGACTTCTCGCAGAACCGCGCCGAGCACGACGATATTCTCGGCGACGCGTACGAGTACTTGATGCGGCATTTCGCCACCGAGAGCGGCAAGAGTAAGGGGCAGTTTTACACCCCTTCGGAAGTCAGCCGAGTCGTCGCAAAAGTGCTTGGAATCTCTCCAGAGAACGCAAAGGCCTCGACCACCGCCTACGACCCCACCTGCGGCTCCGGATCGTTACTACTGAAGGTTGCGGCGGAGGCCGGAAAACGCATCACGCTGGAAGGCCAGGAAATGGACGTGACTACGGCCGGTCTCGCCCGGATGAACATGATCCTTCACGACTTCCCGACAGCTAACATCGTCTCCGGGAATACGCTCGCTGAACCAAAGTTCAAGGATGGCCAGCAGCTACGGACGTACGACTATGTCGTTGCAAACCCACCCTTCTCGGTAAAGACGTGGAGACTCGGGCTCACGCCCGAAGCCGATCCCTATCAGCGCTTTGCGTGGGGCGTGCCACCAACCAAGCAAGGCGACTACGCCTTCCTGCTGCACATCATCCGCTCGATGAAGGGCACGGGTCAGGGAGCATGCATCCTGCCGCATGGCGTGCTGTTTCGTGGCAATGCCGAGGCCGCCATCCGCCGCCAGCTAGTTAGCTCAGGTGTCCTGAAAGGCATCATCGGCCTACCGGCCAACCTGTTTTACGGCACGGGCATTCCGGCCTGCATCCTGTTGCTGGACAAGGCGGGTGCAGCGGAGCGGGCCGCCAATGGCACGGGCATCTTCATGATCGATGCCAGCAAGGGCTTCATTAAGGACGGCAACAAGAATCGCCTGCGTGAGCAGGACATCCACCGCATCGTAGACACTTTCCGCCGCCATGCCGATGTGCCGAGCTACGCGCGTCTGGTGCCGCTGGCCGAGATCGCTGATGCGAAAAATGATTTCAACCTCAACCTGCCGCGCTATATCGACAGCACCGAGCCCGAAGACCTTCACGACATCACCGCCCACCTGCGCGGCGGCATCCCGGCGCGCGACCTGGACGACCCAGCCACCTCGCTGGCGCCCTACTGGCAGGTGCTACCGGGCGTGCGCAGTGCCTTCTTCGAGCCGACGGGCCATGCCGGCTACGTCAGGCTGAAGCTGCCGCTGTCCGAACTGAAGCCCGCCATACTGGGCCACGCGGAATTCCAGGCCTTCAACCAGGCCGCCACCCAGCGCTTCGGGGCCTGGCGCGCCGCGGCCACCGCGCAGTTGCAGGCCTTCGGCGCGGGCGACCACCCCAAGGCGCTGATCGCCAAGTTGTCCGAGGCCTTGCTGGCCGCCTTCGAGCCCGTGCCGCTAATCGACGCCTACGACGTCTACCAGCACCTGATGGACTACTGGGCGCAGACGATGCAGGACGACGCCTACCTGATCGCCGCCGACGGTTGGGTCGCCCAGACCAGCCGGATCCTGGATACCGACAAGAAGGGCAAGACCAAGGACCGCGGCTGGACCTGCGAGCTGATCCCCAAGCCCTTGATCGTGGCCCGCTACTTTGCCCAGGAGCAGGCGGCGCTCGACGCGCTGCAGGCCGAGATGGACGCGGCGGGGGCCAGCCAGACCGAGTTGGAGGAAGAACAGGGCGGCGACGAGGGCATCTTTGCTGGCTACGACAGCATCACAGCAGCAGCGGTGAAGGATCGCATCCGCGAGATCGGACGCGACCCCGATGGAGCGGACGAGCTGAAACTGCTGCACCAGTGGCTGGACCTGGGCAACCGCATCGCCGCGCTGAAGAAGCAGATCCGTGAGGGCGAGGCGGCACTGGACGCGCTGGCCTACGCGAAGTACCCGACGCTGACCCAGGCCGAGATCCAGTCGCTGGTAATCGACGACAAGTGGATGGCGACGCTGGCGGCCAGCGTGCAGGGCGAACTGGATCGGGTCTCGGAGACGCTGACCGGCCGCATTGGAGAGCTGGCAGAGCGCTACGCAGTGCCACTGCCGCTGTTGGCCAACGAGGTGGCGACGCTCAACACTAAGGTCGAAGCCCACCTCGCGGCGATGGGAGTCGCATGGAAATGAGGGCCGGCTACAAGCAGACCGAAGTGGGGGTGATTCCGGTTGAGTGGCGTGCATCGCGGCTAGGTGAAGAGGCCGAACTACTCACCGGATTTCCGTTCCCAAGTTTGGGCTTCACGAAGGCTGGACTTCGTCTACTGCGCGGATCGAACGTGAAGCGCGGAGTTGTCGACTGGTCGCCGGACATCACTCAATACTGGCCCGAAGTTACCTCTAAGACCCAGGCCTATCAGCTCAAGTTGGACGACTTGGTTATCGCAATGGACGGCGCGCTTGTCGGACGAAGTTTCGCCTCCATCACGGGCCCTGATCTCCCTGCACTTCTCGTTCAGCGCGTGGCGCGGGTGAGGTCGAAGAAGGCAGCGCAAGGTCTGCTGCGCGCTTGGATTGCCAGCGACTTTTTCATTCGCCATGTCGACCTCGTCAAGACCCACACGGCGATCCCGCACATAAGTCCCAGAGACATTCGTGACTTCGCCCTTGCCGTTCCTAGCGAGAAGGCTGAGCAAGAGGCAATCGCCGCAGCGCTTGGCGACGTGGATGCTCTGCTGGTCGGGCTGGACCGCCTCATCGCCAAGAAGTGCGACCTCAAGCAGGCCGCCATGCAGCAACTCCTCACTGGCCAGACTCGGCTTCCGGGGTTTCAGGGGGAGTGGCCGCGGAAACGTTTAGGTGAGATCGGCTCGACGTACGGCGGTCTAACAGGTAAGTCGAAATCAGACTTTGGGGTCGGCACAGCGCTGTACGTCACCTTCATGAGCGTCATGGCAAACGTTGTCATTGACTCGGCGGAATTTGAGAACGTTCAAGTAACGCCTAGCGACTTGCAGAATCGCGTCGCTAAAGGTGACCTACTTTTCAACGGATCATCCGAAACACCAGAGGAGGTGGCGATGTGCTCCGTCATGACCTTGGACGTTCCCAATTTGTACCTAAACAGTTTTTGCTTCGGCTTCCGACTCCGGGATGAGCAGCAATCGGACGGCCTGTTCTTGGCTTACCTGCTCCGCGCCAATCCAGGACGCGAGCTGATGAAGGCCTTGGCCCAAGGATCCACTCGTTACAATATCTCCAAAAGCGCTCTGCTAGAGGCGTCGATCCGTCTTCCGCCCAAGGCCGAACAAACAGCCATAGCGACCCTCCTCTCCGACATGGACGCTGAACTCGCCGCCCTCGACGCCCGACGAACCAAGACCCGAGATCTCAAACAGGCGATGATGCAGGAGCTACTGACGGGCAGGACGCGACTCGTGGAGCCTGAGGCTGCCCATGCCTGAGCAACCTCGATCCGAGCGCAAGACCCAAAACCGGGTCGTTTCGCTGTTCACCGACAGGACGCGACTCGACTGCCTTGGCTATCGCCACCTCGGCGATTGGAGCACGCGCGAAAACAATCGTGGTATCGAGACAGCTCTGGTTCGCGAGAACCTCGCAGCGCGAGGCTACTCTGCGGCTCACATTTCCGCTGCACTGCAGAAGCTCGAAACCGCTGCCGACTCGACCGGCATCACTCTTTACGCCGCTAATCTGCGCACCTACCAGTTGCTGCGATACGGCGTGCCTGTTCAGACCGCGGCCGGTCAGTCGCACGAAACTGTGCACTTGATCGACTGGACGAACCCTGAGAAGAACGACTTCGCGTTAGCCGAGGAAGTAACACTCAAGGGAGGCTACCAGCGCAGACCCGATATCGTTCTGTATCTGAACGGTCTCGCCATTGCAGTGATTGAATTGAAGCGAAGCTCCGTGGAATTAGCGGACGGAGTGCGCCAACTGATTACCAACCAAGAAGAAATCTTCAACCAAGGATTTTTCAGCACTGTTCAGCTCTTGCTCGCAGGCAGTGATTCACAAGGGCTACGCTACGGCACCACTGGCACGCCCGAGCAGTTCTTCGTGGCCTGGAAAGACGAAGCTCCGCAAGGCTCCGATACCACTGCCGCACCCATCCCCGGAGGACTGCGAGATCGGCCTCTTGCTCAGATGTGCAATAAGGAGCGACTTCTCGATCTGCTACGGAACTTCATTCTCTTTGACGCTGGTCACAAGAAAGTTCCGCGACCGCACCAGTTCATCGCAGTAAAAGCAGCACAAGAACGAATAGCCCGCCGTGAGGGCGGCGTGATCTGGCACACCCAAGGCAGCGGTAAAAGCATCTTGATGGTGCTTATCGCTAAATGGCTATTGGAGCATGACCCCGACGCCCGCATTCTCATCGTTACCGACCGCGACGAACTCGACAAACAAATCGAAGGGGTGATGAAGAACGCGGGGGTCATCGCCGCCGGCTCACCCTCCCCACGTATCACCTCGCGCGCGCAGCTCGTACAGAGTCTTGGGAGCCGCTCGCCGCGCTTCTTGTGCGCCCTGCTGCATAAGTTTGATTCGTCGGATCTAAGCGGCCCACCGCCGCCTGTCAGCGGTCAGTTCTACGTCTTCGTGGACGAATGCCACCGTACTCAAGGTGGCGATATGAACCGACAAATGAAGCGCTGGCTCGAGGGCGCGATCTTTATTGGCTTCACCGGCACACCGCTCCTACGTAGAGACAAGCCGATGACGCGCGATGTCTTCGGAACTTATATCCACACCTATAAGTTTCACGAAGGTGTGGCGGACGGAGTGATCCTTGACCTTAAGTACGAAGCCCGCGACGTACCGCAACGCCTAACTTCGCAGGACGCAATCGACAGGTGGTTCGAGCAAAAGACCAAAGGCCTGAACAATTACCAGAAGGCCATTCTACGAAAACGCTGGGCGACGATGGAGGAGCTGATGAGCGCCGGCGAGCGCAAGCAGCGCATCATCGCCGACATCATTGAGGACTTCAGCTTAAAGCCTCGGCTCAATAACGATCGAGGAACCGCAATTCTCGTTGCAGACTCGATTTACGAAGCGTGCCATTACTTCCGACTGCTACAAAACACCAGCTTCGGTCCTTACTGCGGAATCATCACCTCGTTTGAGCCGAACCATAACGCCATCTCTAGAGAGCCGCTAAACAGCGATGAGCGTTACAAGTTCGATACCTATACGCAACACGTTCTTAAACGAGGTCAGACAACCAAGCAGTACGAGGATGAAACCAAGCGCCGGTTTGTTGAAGAGCCGGCCAATATGAAACTACTGATCGTGGTCAGCAAACTGCTGACAGGGTTCGACGCACCAAGCTGCACGTATATTTACCTCGACAATAAACTGCGCGATCACACACTATTTCAGGCGATCTGCCGAACCAACCGACTCGATGGCGACGATAAGGACTATGGTCATATCGTCGACTATCAGGAGTTGTTCGGAGAGGTGCAGGAAGCAATCGCCGTTTACAGCTCAGACGAACTGGATATCGATGATGGAAGCGACGCCGAGAACAATGTCTACCTCAAGAACTGGTTGGAAGAGGGAAAAAAAACACTAGATGGCGCCCGCGAGGTATTACGCTATTTGTGCGAGCCGGTCGCCACTCCGCGCGAAGTGGAACAGTTCCTGCACTATTTCTGTGGTGATGCAGCTAATGCGACTGCACTCAACGAAACGGAACCGCTACGAGTAGCGTTTTATAAGGCGGTCGCGACCTTCGTACGCGCCTTCGCAGCTATCGCGCAAGAGCTGACAGAAGCCGGATACTCCGAGGCAGAAGCGCTATCACTACAGAAAGACGCAGAGTTCTACGCCGAAATCCGTTCTGCAATTAAGAAGCACTCCGGAGAGGAGCTGGACATAAAGTCTTACGAGGCCGATATGCGCCACCTCCTCAACACCTACGTTCAAGCGGACCCTGCGACCGATCTTGGCGGGCTGGGAGAACTCTCACTTACCGACCTGATCATCAAGACCGGCATCCATGACGCCATCGCCGAAAAGCTCAACAACAAGGGCAAGCTCTCGAAGAACGCTGTCGCGGAAGGAATCATTAATAATGTTCGTAAGACCATCATTCGCGATCAGCTAACCGATCCGCGATTCTACGAGCAGATGTCGCAACTGCTTGATGACCTAATACAGCAAAGCAGAGCAGATGCCGCTGCGTATGAGGAGTTCCTGCACAAGGCAGAAGCATTAGTGAAACGCCTGGCGACGAAGCAGTCCGATGAAGAAGTTCCAGAAGCTTTACACGGGAAGTGCGAAGCCACAGTGATTTACAACAATCTTCCTCGGATTCTCGCGCTCAGCGTTAGCGCAGAGACGGAGATAGCCGAGCCCAGTTATCTTGAGCAAAGAACGCGACTTAATTTAGCGCTCGAAATCGATCGCGTGATGCGCGAGTATGCACCGGCAGGATGGAAGGGAGACCAAGCAAGAGAGGCGCAGGTTTTAAATGCGCTCTTTCCTTTACTTGATCGGAATCGAGACGCCACATTGGCACTCTTTGATCTAATCAAGAATCAACCGGACTACTGATGACGGAGATTATTAAACTTGGTGACATCGCCATCGATTTCACTCGTAAGGACATTAAACATGTCCATCTCTCTGTCCACCCGCCGAATGGTCGTATCACGCTGGTCGCACCGAAGGGAACACGTTTAGAGGTCGCACGCGCCTACGCAGCATCCAAGCTCCGATGGATGAGGGACCAGCAGGCAAAACTAAGGGCACAGCCAAGGGAGACACCCCGGGCATTCATCGAGCGAGAAAGTCATTATCTCTGGGGCCGACGGTATCTGCTCTCTGTTAGGGAAGAGAATTCGAAGCCGTCAGTTCGTCTTGGCCATCGACACATCACGCTCACCGTTCGGCCTGGCAGCACGCTTACGAAGCGAGAGGCTGTCATGCTGGAGTGGCACCGATCCTTGCTGCACGAGATCGTCCCTCAGTTAATCCGCAAATGGGAGGTTCGCCTGGGCATCAACTCCACCGGATACTTCCTTCAGCGTATGAAAACCAAGTGGGGCGGATGCAATCCCCGCACTCGAAGTATTCGACTCAATACTGAGCTGGTGAAGAAGCCCAAAGATCTACTCGAGTACGTGATCGTCCACGAGCTGCTGCACTTGCTGGAATCGAACCACAACGAACGGTTCGTAACCCTGCTACAGAAACACTATCCCACGTGGCGCGAAGCACGCGCTGAGCTCAACGACTTACCCCTTGCTGCAGAGGTTTGGCGATAGTGAGTTTTTGCGCTGTCACGCGGCACTCCTCAGAGAATCAATGGCTTACAAACACCTCGCCATGATCCTTGCGATACCTCTGAACCGCACCCCGACAAAGTCCAGAGGTTGTGAGACGAAACGGCTCTGAGACCGGTTTTCGGAAGTATTGAGTCGAACCGCAGTCCAGAGCCCTCTCGCAGAGGGCTGCGTTTTATGGGGTTTGCGCGCGGCGCTAATTCTCGCTGAGCAAGTTCGTCAGCGATGAAGTGGCGGGACGAAGAGGATTCGAACTGTCACTCCGTCGCACACGGCCCCTGTCTTCCGGGTTCCGTATCCCGTCAGCGAAACTTAACGGCACCTGTTATGGCGCCCTCGTTCCCAAACAGCCTCAACTTAGATGCTAGTGGACACGAACTTTTTCAGGGGATCACGTAAGTATTGGTCGGGACGCCGAAATTTGAACTCGACCCCACCTACATCCGATAAAGATTTGCTGGTTTCCGCACTTAGCCTGCACTTAACGCGAGAACACTTAACAAGCGATTGCCTTGGATGAGACTGAACTTATTGTTTTTTATAGATTAAAGGGTGCCGGAAATAGGATTCGAACCTACGACCTACGCATTACGAATGCGCCTCTCTACCAACTGATCTATTCCGGCATCAGGACCCCGGCAGAACGTCCT
>JACCEC011885349.1_pt1 | contig 28159 bp, 25 predicted proteins | sample 7450121 | NCBI WGS metagenome assembly JACCEC01 (sample SAMN15323455, study PRJNA562643) | freshwater metagenome | isolation source: river surface water | place: USA:Blue River Watershed | collected 2017-08-18 | reverse complement strand
TAAACCCTTTTTCTCCTTCAAATTGAATAAATAAGGAATCGGTATTGGCTGCTTTGAAGCTCCAAGAAACTTGAGTTCCTTCAGGAATGAGTAAATTACCCACATTTTCAAAATTTTCCGATGGCTTATTCAGATAATCTGGATAACTTAGTTCAACATCAAAAGATAAAAGATTTGGTTTATTGACAATTTCTAACTCAAAAGAATTTGATTGGAATCCCGAGGCAGTAAAATAAAAATCGACTGCTTCTTGTACTTTTGAAAATGTAAAAGTATAATTTTTAGAATCGGTCGATTGCATTTTATATTTTCTGTCGTGGGCTACCAAATATACAGATTCAGGGATTGTGTTACCAATTAATGAAAGTTTGATTGTAAAATCCTCATTTTTGACAGCAATCAAATCCTTGTTCATAATTTGAAATTTGAAAGGGGCATCTTCAGCAAAGCTCTTTTGGAAATAGACTATTCTTTCTGAATTTTTTTTAAAAAAACCTGGGGCAAAAATTAAAATAACAAGGAAAACAAGAACAAGTGGAAGTAGATATTTTAAATATTTTCGATTTTCTTGAATTTTGATTGCGTCAGTAAATTTTATAAACCTCAATTCATTTGTTTTCTGGTTGATACTTGCTTGGAGCAACGTATTGTCTTCATCAGTAAGTTGGGCAAGCTGTAGTGTATTGAGAAGTCTATCCCCTACTTCAGGGAAAAATTTTCCAATTTCAATTGCCGCCTTTGTATCACTTAATGGCTCATTGATTCTAAATAAAAATAAAATAGGCTTGATAACCCAGAAGAACAAGGAATAAGCAATTAGTAATATAAAACACAAAAGAAATATAGCCCTGATTGGTGAGCTGAACCGACCAAAATACTCCAATACATTGAACAATAAAAAGGCGGTCAATAGTAATAATATTGAAGTTAAAACACCCTTTATCAAAAGATTTTTATAATATTTTCTTTTGAAATCATGAATTTTTGAGAGGATAAATTGAAGTGAACTCGACATAGTATATCAATAATTTTAAGGTTCTTTTAGAAATCAAGGCATAATTCGATGGGACAATGATCAGACATTAATTGCTCTGGATGAATGGCTACACTTTTTAGTTTATTTTGAAGATTATTATCTGCAAAATGATAATCGATTCGCCAACCTAAATTCTTTTGTTTGGCACCAGCTCTGTATGACCACCAAGAATATTGATGAGGTTCATTGTTAAAAAACCGAAAGGTATCTATAAATCCTGAATTTAAAAATGCACTCACCCACTCCCGCTCTTCAGGCAAAAAACCAGATGAGTTCGCATTCGACTTAGGGTTGTGAATATCAATTTCTTGATGACAAATATTAATATCCCCACTAATTATTAAATTGGGTATTTGTTTCTTTAGGTCATGAATGTACTTTGCGAAAAAGTCTAAAAAATCCATTTTTACATTTTGCCTTTCATCACCAGATGAGCCTGATGGGAAATAAACACTCATCAACGAAAAATTATCAAAATCAGCCCGCAACACACGTCCTTCCGAATCAAATAGTTCATGACCAATACCATAATGAACATATTTGGGCTTTATTTTACTTAATAAAGCCACTCCGCTATACCCTTTTTTTTGAGCAGGAAACCATTGACAATTGTAGCCCATTTCTACAAATAATGAAGCTACTAAATTTGTGTCGTGCAGTTTTATTTCTTGCAAACACAAAAAATCAGGATTACTTATTTTTAGCCAATCCAAAAGACCCTTATTAATGGCAGCTCTAATGCCGTTGATGTTATATGAAATTATTTTCATTTTTATTATAAAAAACTGATAATCAATTGTTTATATGTGTAATCCAATTTCTTTGACAAAATATTCAATTACAAATTCTTTCAATAATTCTTCTTGTAGAACCAAATCAAAATTAGGCAGTGGCTTTACTAAATCCCAATGTGGCCAACCATCTTTATCGATTCCACTCAGGCTATAGTAACCGCCCAGACTCAATACTTTACAAATGGCAATATGCAATAAATCTTGTTTTTGTTCTTTAGTAAAATTTTTCTTACCTTGTCCTAATTCTTGAACACCAATTATAAATAATACCGCATTTAAGTCTTTTGGTTTTTTTCCAAAACTTTGATGTAGAAAATTTAATAAACTGGTCCATTTTTCATGAAGCACACTATTATTACCCATAAATAAAAGATTTTTTTACAAACATACTACAAACAAAATGAAATGGTTCTCTCATTTATTGGATATTATCTATCCAAGACCTTGTGAAGCATGTGGACAAACACTGCTATCAAACGAAAAAATACTTTGTGTTCATTGTCTATTTGATTTACCAAAGTCAGATTCCATCTACTATAAAGATAACAATTTATCTGCCAAGTTTTTTGGAAAAGTTGAAATCAAAAATACATTTACTTATCTGAAATTTACCAAAAAAGGGAAAGTTCAACATTTACTGCATCAACTAAAATACCAAAACAAGCCAGAAGTAGGTGTATTGTTAGGTAAATTGTTTGGAAATGAACTTAAAAGTCTATCTAACGAAAATATGTTTGAAATATTGATACCTGTACCTTTACATACAAGTAAGAAAATACAAAGAGGATATAATCAGGCGGCTTGTATTGCAGAGGGCTTGTCGATGGTTTTAAACGTGCCTTACAGCGACGAGTTGGTTATTAGGAATACAAAGACTTCGACACAAACTCAAAAAAGCCGTATAGAGCGTTTTTTGAATGTTCAACATATTTTTGAGGTAAAAGATGTTGATAAAATTATCGGAAAAAAAATTGGGATTGTGGATGACGTGTTGACGACGGGTGCTACAATAGAATCGTTGGCAACTACGCTATTAGAGATAGGAGCTTTAGACGTTAGTGTAATAACTTTAGCTGCTGCCTAAAACAAAAAGAGGGGTTAGTATTTCACTAACCCCTCTTTTTGTAAAAGAATTTATTTAAAGCTTTCTCTTCCCTTTGGGACCGATAGCAATCATTGCACATCTGAAACCAATCGTTGAAGTTGAAGAATCTTGGTCTAAAAATCTTCTTGTACCTGGAGATAGCCAATAAGCAACATCATTCCAAGACCCACCTTTATAGACACGTAACTTATTATCAATTAAAGAATTATAACCAGTTTTGTCATAAAGTTTTTCTTCATCCATATAGTCATTTCTACGAATTGGATTCAAATCATTGACATCTTGGTATGAGCCTGGACGATATAAATCATATACCCATTCATTTACATTTCCTGCCATGTTATATAATCCGAAATCATTTGGTGGAAATTCATAAACTTCAACAGTAATAGTCCCCTTGTCATTTTGATGCCCAGCAATACCAGCATAATCACCCCTGCCACGTTTGAAGTTGGCTAACATTGTACCTTTAGTTCTTCCTTTACTATTTCTCATAGAAGAGCCGTCCCAAGGATAAATACGTTGATTTCCTTGGTTTTCGTCCATGTATTGAGTACCAATCATAGCTTTTGCTGCGTATTCCCATTCTGCTTCTGTTGGAAGGCGATAAGCGGGTAAAACATTTCCTGTTTCGATAGCCAATCTACCACTTGCTTTAGGGGCAGGAGCTTCTGGTTTTTTATCTTTTTTCTTACCAAATGCTAAGCCTCCCGATTTTGTTTTCGGATTATCTCCAAAACGTTTTGCCATTTCATTATTTACGGCACCAGTTCTCCATTTACAATAATCAGAAGCCTGAACCCAAGATACACCTACCACAGGATACATTCTGAAGCCTGGATATCTAAGGTATTGTTCGGTGAATTGATCATTAAAAGAAAGTTTACTCATCCAAACAGTAGTATCAGGCAAAGCAGATTCGTAAAATTCTTGAGAAGAATCTTTTTGAATAGCATGTAGATATTCCATCCAGTGAAGATTTGTTATTTCTGTCTCATCCATGTAGAAAGACGAAACAGTAACAGTTCTCTCCAAATTATCACGAGCGAAAGTTACATCTTCCTCTACGGTTCCCATAGTAAATCGACCTCCTTCAATAAAAACCATGTTAGGACCAGCAGGTTGACCTTTAAAATCTCGAACTTCGAGACCGTCTGGTTTTTTTCCTTTCTTAGTTTTTGTGGCATAAGCAATTCCCGTGGCGGTACTCTTATTCCCGGGATTAATGCTTGAGGCTTTCTTTTTGCTCGAACAACCGCTCAGCGTTAGCGATAATGCTATGGCAACCGCAGTCGAACTAAAAAGTAGTTTTTTCATCTTCGGAATTATTTTTGTTAAAGTTTCACAAAATTAAGTAATTCAAATCCCCGAACAAAAAATATCATTTACTGATAATTTTATTCAACAAATTATCTAAGCTATCAATTGAATTAACTTTTTCAACAGTTAAGACTAATTTTGATTTGATTTCTTTGATAGAACAAGTTTTGGGGTTGTTTTTTATGTAATCAAGAATTTTGCCAAACTTGTCGGTTTGAAAATATTCTGTTCGCTCTTGAGAAACGAAATAGCCTTTTAGTATATTGTTTTTTAAACTTAGTTTTTCAAAACCAATATGTTCGGCTTTCCATCTGACTTTCACAATTTTAAATAGATTTTCTACTTCATTCGGAAGTGGACCAAATCTATCAATCATACCAGATTTGAATTGATTTAGTTCGTCTTCTTTTTCTATATTATCCAATTGATTATAAAGTGAAAGTCTTTCTGAAATATTAGCAACATAATAATCAGGAATAATCAATTGTAAATCTGTTTCAATTTGACAATCTGGTAATTTAATATCAAGAGTTTGGGTAATATCGCTTGAAAATAAATCTTTAAACTCGTTTTCTTTGAGTTCTTGTACGGCTTCATCTAAGATTTTATGATAAGTTTCATATCCCAAATCATTGATAAACCCACTCTGTTCAGCTCCCAATAAATTACCTGCACCTCGAATATCTAAATCTCTCATAGCCACTTTGAAACCATCTCCCAAATCCGAAAATTCTTCTAATGTTTGAAGCCTCTTTCTTGAATCTTTAGAAAGTAATGAAATTGGAGGAGTCAATAAATAGCAAAATGCTTTTCGATTGGAACGACCTACCCTTCCTCTCATTTGATGTAAATCTGACATTCCCATATTTTGGGCTTGGTTGATAATAATTGTATTGGCATTAGAAATATCTAGACCTGATTCTATAATATTTGTAGAACAAAGAATGTCGTATTCGCCTTCAATGAATTTCAGCATTACTTTTTCTAATTTATCACCGTCCATTTGTCCATGTGCAATTCCAATTTTAGCATCCGGCACGAGTCGCAAAATGATGTTTGCTATAGATTCTATGTCGTTCACTCTATTATGCACAAAGAATACCTGTCCGCCACGTTTAAGCTCATAGCTAATCGCATCACGGATGAGTTCTTCCTTGAAAATATGAACCTCCGTGGTGACAGGCTGGCGGTTTGGTGGTGGAGTTGAGATGATGGATAAATCTCTCGCCCCAAGCAAAGAAAAGTGTAAAGTCCGAGGTATCGGAGTAGCGGATAAAGTAAGCACATCGACATTCGCTTTTATTTCTTTGAGCCTATCTTTTGCTTTTACACCAAATTTTTGTTCCTCATCAATGATTAATAATCCCAAATCCTTAAAAACAATATCTTTATTTAAGATTCTATGCGTTCCGATAAGAATATCAGTTTTTCCCTCTTTGATATTTTTTAAGGTTTGATTAATTTCTTTTGTACTTCGAAAACGACTGATTTCTTCAATATTGACTGGAAACTTTGCTAATCTTTCCGAAAAGGTTTTAAAATGTTGCATAGCTAAGATAGTTGTTGGCACCAAAACAGCCACTTGTTTACTATCGGCAACTGCCTTAAAAGCAGCTCTAATTGCAACTTCAGTTTTACCGAAACCAACATCGCCACACACAAGCCGATCCATCGGATATGGTTTTTCCATATCGTCTTTTACGTCTGCTGTTGCTTTCGCTTGGTCGGGAGTATCTTCATATAAAAATGAAGATTCTAATTCGGCTTGCATGAAACCATCAGGAGAAAAAGCAAAGCCAGGAGATAACCTTCTTTTGGCATATAAACCAATTAATTCTTTGGCAATATCTTTGACTTGTCTTTTGACTTTAGATTTTTTATTTTCCCATTCTCCCGAACCAAGTTTACTCATATTTGGAGGAATTCCTTCTTTTCCTGAATATTTGGCAATTTTGTGAAGCGAGTGAATATTTACTAATAAAATGTCATTATCTCTATAAACTAATCGAACAGCTTCTTGTTCTTTATCTCCTACTACTACTTTTTCTAGTCCAGCAAAACGCCCAATTCCATAATCGATGTGTGTAACAAAATCGCCTGTTTGGAGAGATTTGAGTTCTTTTAATGTTAGTGCTTTACTTTTACTAAATTTATCCCTAACCTTAAATCGGTGATAACGTTCGAAAATTTCATGGTCAGTATAACAAGCTATTTTTGTTAAATCATCGATAAATCCTGCTCGGAGCGAAATTTCTAAAGCTTTAAACTGAAGGTTTGGATTTATTTCTTCAAAAATTCTTTCTAATCGATTGAGTTGTTTCAAAGAATCCGAAACAATAAAGGTCTGATAATTGCTTGCCTGATTTTGTGCTATATTTTCAGTCAATAAATTGAAATCTTTTCCGAATGAAGGTTGCTTTTTAGAAGGATAAACGAGTTTTTCGGCATCTTTGAAATATGTTTTTGTGCCAAATTCAATGATTTTATATTTTTTTAAGTCGTTTAGAAAATTACGCCGAGTATCAAATAACTCTTCTGGTTCTAAAATAATTTGTATATTACCACTATTCTTGACTATACTTTGAAATTGCTCAACCACATTTTCAAAACAAGATTCGATGACTTCAAGTGAAAAGGTTACGTCTTTTATCCAAATGTAAGTAGAATCACGCAAAAAATTCAAAAATGGTTCTCTTGTTTCTTGGATCAGTTTGTTTTGAAGATCAGGTATGATATTAATGGAATTGACTGTTTGAACCGAAAGCTGGGTTTCTGGATTAAAGAGACGAATACTTTCTACCTCATCACCAAAAAAATCGATTCGGCAAGGATACTCGGAGGCGTAAGAAAAAATATCAACAATCCCACCTCTAACAGAATACTGCCCTGGCTCATATACAAAATCGGCCCCTTCAAATTCGTACGAACTCAGTAGCTCTCTTATAAAATTAACATCTATTTTCTCCCCTACTTTAATTTGAAGTGTATTTGCCAATAAAGATTTTTTATTGATAACTTTTTCCGATAATGCTTCGGGATAAGTGACAATCAACAAATTCGATTTATCGTCATTCAGTCGATTGAGTACCTCCGACCTTTGAAGGACATTAGCGTTATCAATAGCTTCATATTGATATGCTTTTTTGTAGCTCATCGGGAAAAGAAATACTGATTCTTCTCCTAACAAATTCTGTAAATCATTATAAAAATAGGCAGCATCTTCTTTGTCATTTAGAACAAACAAATGGTGTTTAGGAGAGTTGAGGTAGTTAAGGGCTGCGATTAGTGCATCTAAACTCCCAGATAATCCCTTTAGAGAAATGTTTTTATTAGTATTTAGTTGGTTTTGCAGATGTTGAACAAAACTATCTTCTTCATAAATTTTAACGATATCCTGAGCCTTCACTTGATAGGTTTTTCTTGTTGGTTTTGATAAAAAATGACTTGTAAAATTAGGAAATATTTTAGCGAATCCTATGAAGAAATTTACTCAATATCTTGTTTATTGATTTCACTCAGAAATGTTTCGATTTCTTGCTTGCTAAATTTTGATGTTGGTTCGACAGTTTGGAGGAATTCTTCTAAAATATCTATCAGAATGAAAAGAACTAGCAAACGCATGTTCTTTTTATCGTCGGCAGGAATAACAATCCAAGGAGCTATTGGCGTATTGGTTTGTTGAAATGTTTTAAAATAAGCATTTTGGAAGCTTTTCCAATGGTTTCGTTCAATGATGTCATTAGGGTCAAATTTCCAATGTTTTTCGGGGTTAATTAACCTTTCTTTGAGTCGTTCTGCTTGTTCGGTTTTTGAAAGATGAAGATAAAACTTGATTATTTTTGTTCCATTACGGTTTAAATATTTTTCGTAATTATTTATATCTTCTAATCTATGTGTGATTAAATCAGCAATATTATTTTTTAAGTAATCAGGGAATTGGGGATTATTTATCACAAATTCTGGGTGAACTTGTGGGACAATGACATCTTCGTAGTAAGAACGGTTGAAAACTGCCCAATGACCTCGGCGAGGTAAAACCTGATTGAATCTCCAAAGGAAATCATGGTCTAATTCATTTGTATCTGGTCTTTTAAATGCTTGAAATGAAATACCGAAGGGATTAATGTCTGAAAAAACAGTTTTAATGGTACCATCTTTTCCTGCTGCATCTGGTGCTTGAAATATAATTACAAGTGAATTTTGTGTATAATTATATAATTTTTCGTGTAATTCTGATAAATACTTTTTTGCATTTTGAATTTTTTCCTCATAATCAGATTTATCCACATAAATATCCTCAATTTTTGTGGATAAGTTGGAAAACGCTGTTAATGATTCGGAATTGAAAATAAACGATGAAATAGTTTTATTTGGCATTTTTATGAATTTTTATCGTTTCAATCTATCAACAAAAAACGATTTTATGAAATAAAATGTTATTAATAGTGTTAATTTAAAAAAATATAAAAAATGGAATCGAATAATAAAATGAGTGTAGCAACATTTGGAGCTGGATGTTTTTGGTGTGTGGAAGCAATCTATAAAGAACTTGAGGGTGTCATAAAAGTTGAATCAGGATACATGGGCGGAGTAAAAGATAATCCGACATATAAAGAGGTTTGCACAGGAGATACTGGCCATGCGGAGGTATGTCAGATTACATTTGACGAAACAATTATTTCTTTTGAAAAATTATTAGAAATTTTCTGGAAAATTCATGACCCTACAACGCTTAATCGTCAAGGTGAGGATATTGGCACGCAATATAGGTCAGTTATTTTTTACCACAATGACGAACAAAGAGAAAAGTCAGTTTACCTAAAAAATGGTTTAGAAAGTCTTCATGTTTTTGAAAACCCAATCGTGACACTCATCGAGCCAGCAACAAAGTTTTACATAGCAGAGAATTACCATCAAGATTATTTTGAATTAAATGGAGAAGCCAACCCATACTGTAGAATTGTTGTGAAACCTAAAGTAGAAAAGTTTAAAAAGGCATTTTCAGATTTATTAAAACGCTGAATGATTGCAACCAAATTTTCATATTATTCATCTAACGAAAAAAACAATTAACTCTTATGAAAAAAACAGCTTTATTTTTATTTTTTGTCTCACAAATAATTGGGATAGTTGCTTGTCAAAAAAAGCAATATGCGTATTTTCAATCATCACCAAATCAAGGAGTAGTGGTCGAAAAAAAAATTGTTTCTCCTAAAACTGACTCAAAAGTTATAGTAATTACCACACAAGAAATAAATATTGAAAAGCCTATTGAAGTAACAGCCTCAACAAGTAATGATTTAGACGTGATTCATTCAAGTTCAACTGATATTGCTACAAATGTAGCATTGAATATTGATAATGAGTTAGTGTTGAAAAAAGTGGCGAAAAAGACTTTGGTTGAGAAAAGAGTGGAGCGAGTGATAGAAAGAAAAATGATAAAGCTTGCTAAAACGAACCACCATGCTAGCGGAAGTGGCTGGAATAGCTTGAACTCAACATTAAAATTAGGAATTTTATTGATATTGGCTTCGATATTAATAGGTTTGATTCCTTTTCTTGGTTGGCTTTTGGGAGGTATTGTAGGTTTAATCGGCGTTATTTTATTGCTTTGGGGAATTTTAATTCAAATATCTTAATGGAAAGAGGTATTAAAAAAAGGTCGGAAGTAACTTACTTCCGACCTTTTTTTATAGTTCTTTTATTTTGATATTCTTGAAGGAAACCATATCTCCATGGTCTTGCAATGCTATTTTACCTTTATGGTGAGGTTTTGCAAATTCCCAATTCGCAAATTTACTTTTTGCAACCATTACTATCCAATCTGTACTACCATACTCATACTCGACAACTTTAATACCATTGAGCCAATGTTCTACGTGGTTATCTTTGACCAAAATTTTTCCTTTGTTCCATTCGCCAGCAGGCTTTACAGCAGAAAGGTCAGAAGGTGATTGCATATCATAATTTGCTCCTGTTTTTTGACTATCTTTAATTTTTGAGGGATAGTTCTGGTCGTCGATAATTTGGTATTCTGGTCCAGACATATAAGAGCTTTTGGCATCAGGTGTTTCCAGAACTTTATAAATCAGTCCAGAATTTCCTTTAGGGGCAACTTTAAACTCAAAAGTTAATTCAAAATCTCCATATTCATTATCTGAAATCAAATCACCACTACCGCCATGAGTCATTAGTTCGCCATGCATAACATGCCAACCTTTGACATCTTTTTGCTGCCATGAATGCCAGCCTTTAGTAGTTTTTCCATCAAATAATTTGACAATTTTTCCAGACTGTGCTGATGTGATGGAGCTAATAAGTAAAAATACTCCTAAAAAATAATGTTTCATGGGTTGAATAGTTTATGGTTAGAAAAATATTATTTTGATGCTTCACTTATCCAATGGCTCATTTCATTGATTATTGCATCATTTGAGCCAAGATAACCGGTACTTTTAAATTTAATTTTCCCATCTTTTCCAATACAAAATTTTGCGGGAATACCGTTTACCCCAAAATTTGTTGCCACACTACTTCCCATGTCTAAGACGACCGGAAAACTCGAAAAACCTCTCTGTTTAACAAAATTATCGACGGTATTTTTCCAATCATTGGCACTCACACGTTCAAATGTATTTACGAATAAAAATTGTACATTAGGATTATCTTTGAATTTATCCATCGACAATTTCATACCCGGAAAAGACATAATGCAAGGGCCACACCAGGTTGCCCAGAAATCTAAAATGACTACTTTGCCACGGAAGTCAGAAAGTTTGACATTTTTGCCGTTTAGATCAACCAAACTAAAGTCTGGAGCCTCAGAGCCAACAGAACCAGCATTACGTCTTTTAACATCTTGTAGAAATAGATTTGCAAAAAAATGCTTTTTGCCTTCTTTTTCAAGTTTTTGAGCTAAATCAGCAAAGAATTCAAAATCTTTTTCTGGATTTAGAAAATTATTTACTGCAATAATTGCCGACAAAGAAGTTCCCATTTGGGCAATCATTGGTTTAATAGTAGCAGAATAAGTTGATTCTTGTTTTTGATAAACTTGCTGAATTTCTAATTTCTTTTTTTCATCTTTTTTCTGTGAAGCTACATCAAATTGATTTTGCAAATCCAATTGAATTTTATTGAATTTCTGAGCTTCTTGCATTACTTGATTGAATTTTGCCATCATTGCAGAGCCATCTACTTGAAATGCACCTGGTTTTTCGGGCGTTCCTAATCCATCTGCAACGATTGAAATTGTCTCTCCTCCATCAAGTAATAAACCGATGACTTGTTGTTCGGCAATATTTACTTGATAAATTCCAGGTTCTTCCATCTTACCATTAAACTTGAAGCTTAAATTGGGCGAAAGTTCCACAGAATCCACTCGAAGTGGAATGTTTCGGTCATTCATTCTTTCGAGATAAATTTTACCTGAGACTTTGTTGTTTAGCTTCCCATTAATAGTGAAAGATAGCAACTCTTTTTGAGAATTGCTTTGGCTTTGACAAGCTAAACTCGAGGCAACCAAGCAGAGGGCAACGATGATATTTTTCATAAATGTAATTTTTGAGAAAGAAATGTCTTAAAATTATTGTTGTAAAGCTTTTAATAATAACTCATTTGTAAGTTTAGGATCAGCAGAGCCTTTTGATTTTTTCATCACCTCACCCACAAACATTCCTAAAAGCCCTTTTTTGCCACTTTGATATTCTTTAACTTTACTTGGATTTGCTAGTAATACCTGATCGATTAACGATTGTAGGTTGTCTGAATTACTATCTTGAACCAAATTATTTTGCTGTGCTAGTTCCAATGCAGAGGCATCTGGATTTTCGAGCATCAGGGGAAATAATTTTTGTGTAGCGGTTGAGTTACTAATTTTTCCATTGTCAATAAGTTGAATAATTTCGGCTAATTTTTTCGGATTTAACGTAAAATCAGAAAAATCAATACTATGCTCGTTCAAGTATCCTTTTATGGTAGAAATTATCCAATTAGAAACAGATTTAAAATTGGTACTAAACCCACATACAGCAAGAAAATAATCGGCAATGTCTTTAGAGTCGCTCAATATGATGGCGTGTTCTTCCAATAAACCAAACTTGTCGACAAATTCATGAAATAATTGATTTGGAAGAGTTGGCATACTGTTGGAAATGTCAGAAAGCCATTCTTGGGAAATTTGTATAGGTGCTAAATCGGGTTCTGGAAAATATCTGTAATCATTCATTGTTTCTTTTACCCGCATTCCATAAGTTTTTCCAGAATCAGCGTCAAACATTCTGGTTTCTTGAATGATAGTTTCGCCAGCATCAAGCATTTGTGATTGTCTTGAATATTCGAATTCTACAGCTCTTTGAAGATTTTTTATAGAATTCATATTTTTAATCTCAACTTTTGTCCCAAACGTATTTGAGCCAAATGGGCGAAGCGAAATATTTAAGTCTGCACGCATAGAGCCTTCCTCCATGTTGCCATCGCAGATATCAAGAAAGCGAACAATTTTTCTGATTTCATTAAGATATGCCCCAGCTTCCTCGGCACTATGCATACAAGGTTCAGAAACAATTTCAATCAAAGGTGTTCCAGCACGATTATAATCCAATTGTGTAAAAGCATCATTTCCTTCATGAACAGATTTTCCAGCATCTTCCTCAAGATGAATGTGATGTAGTTGCAGCTCGTGTTCTCGGTAGTTTTTGCCTTCTTTAAGAAGAACTTTTACAGAGCCTCCTTTACAAATTGGAAATTTATCTTGTGATATTTGATACCCTTTAGGCAAATCAGGATAGAAATAATTTTTTCTATCAAAGTAATTATTTTTTGATATTTCACATCCGCATGCCAAACCCATTTTAATGGCATATTCGACAGCCTTTTTGTTTAATTTGGGCAACACTCCGGGATGACCTAAAGTAATTACGCTGATGTTTGTATTGGGTTCGCTACCAAACTTGTTTTTATCGGATGCAAAGATTTTACTAGAGGTAGATAGTTGACAATGTACTTCTAAGCCAATGACGATTTCGTATTTCATGAAGGATTTATAAAATCAGGATATTTACTATCCACTTGAAAAATGCTTTAATAGATTACAAATTTATACTTTTTATGTGAAAGATTTTAATTTTGACAGAATTATGGTCGATTCATATTTTCTTGCAGTTGTTTATCTACTTCTTTTTCTACCTTTTTTTGGATAAAAACGATAAGCTCATTTTTCCAAAAAAGGCATCCTGAAAGTAAAATAGAATAGAAAATAATAAGAAAAATATAACCCCAATAAAAGCTATTCAATAATTGATTGAGTATATTAGCAATGAGAATATTCAATAAAATGAATATCATAAATGATAAAATAAATAAAAAGAGAGCATACAGTATTTTCACTGTAATACTCTCTATTTTTTCTTGAATTGATATTTTTCCTAATTCAAATTTAGCTTCAATCAGTCTTACCAAATTTTCTTTTAACTCCCCTATTCTCAAAAAATCAGACATAATTTATTGGATTGATAATAAATATGCTAATGTAGAAAAAAGGAGGTTATCTGCAAAATTTGTTGGCAGAATTTACTCATCCTCTCCAAATCTTCCTCCCCCAATAATTGAACCAAAGAATAATGAGTTTAAAAATAGCTTATTCGTTCCGTACCAAAAAGCTCTAAAATTTGGATTTTCGGATAACCCGATGACTCTACCATTTCCTACGTTTAAAGCAACTGCCGCAGGAGAGTTTTTAATTAGGGCTTCATTTTTAGGATGAACATATCCTGCAATTAATGGACTTGAAGAAAATACAAGAGGTGTATTGTAGGGGTTTTTTGTATCTTCTATAAATACATTATTATCTTTGAAAAGAGCGATTTTATCTTGCTGATAACCATAGCAAAGTGGATGAGTTTGGTCTATTTTCGCCTCGAAAATTGTACCAGCGGTTTCCATTGCTCCATCAAATAATTCTTGACTAGCATAAGCTCTTTTTGAGCCATTTCCATCGTTGTTTGGCTCGGGTTTAATTTGTATTTCTGCTATTTTCTTCTGTGAAATCCATTCTAATGAATTCGTCATTGCTACCAATACCCCCCCGTTTTGAACAAATTTTTTGATTTTATCCTCTGAAAGTTTTGAATAACTTCCTCCAACCATCACAACATGGGTATATTTGTCGAGATTAGCACGATTGACAGTTTCGATATCACTGATAGTTAATGGAATATTGATTCTTTGATCAAGAAGATGCCAAACTTCGCCAGCATCTGTTGAGCGAACGCCTTGTCCTCCAATCATCAATACTTTAGGAAGTCGAATTTTTTTGAATTTTTCACTCCCCAAATCTATTCCTTCTGGAGTCAAACCAGTCGCTGTTGCATAAAAATCGATACCATCACGCTGAGATAGTTTCTTTAGTAAATCGGGTAACTCTGGATTCGTCCCCGTAATTTGAACCGTTCCAATAGGAAATGTGCGTTCTTTGCCATCGATTAGTGCCTTAAATGCAGATTGAGCTACTTTTAGAGAGTATCCTTTTTTAAGAAGTTCATAAGCTGTTTTTGGAGCGAAATATCCCCCCCACTCAAAAAAATAGGCATAATTTCCATTACCAATCAAATTCCCTTTTGGAAATTCATTTTTAGTGATTTTATCCCCAAGATTAATGGATTGTTTAGCTTCGGCTGTTGGCACATTCATACATAATTGAATTGACCAAGCCGAAATATCGTAAAAAAGACTATCTTCAAATTTAGTTCTTTTTTCAAATAAAGATTTAATCAAACGATGTTGGGCTTGATTGGTAGGAACTACGAAAGATTTGTCTTTTTCAAAAGAAATACCATCGATAAGTTCGTTTTTTGCAATTTTGTAAACATCGATTTGGTTTCTTTGAAGCATATTCACCATTTCCCAAGTTTTTACTGGGTCATTACCATTGCCAAATACATAAGCTTTGATAGGATCAGAAGGAGTTTCTTTATAAAAATTACGCATGTGGTCGAGTAATTCTAATCGCATTGCTCTTGCCGCACGCAAAGTGGAGAAAGTTGCTGTCACTTGATTTTTAATCGTGAAAGGAAAGCTTAATAAACCGTTTGATGTTTCTTGGAGATGTCCTCTTGAAGAAGCTTGTTCAAATAGAATACCTACTGCACCATTTACATCTGGTAATGTTGAGCCTTTTCCATAATAAAAATCATCATAATTTTCTTGTGTATAATAAGCGGATGAAATTTTGTCTAAGCCCGCAGCTTGAAACTTTCCAAACTTCACTGTCAAGTCAATATTACTTTTTGGGGTGAGTGGATGGGTTCTTGCGGGTATGCCTGGTTGGAAAAAAAATGAAGAGGCTGACCCCATTTCGTGATGATCGGTGAGGATATTGGGTCTCCATTCATAAAATTTTACAAGTCGTCCTCTACTTTCTGGCAATTGTTGATAAAGCCAATCTCTGTTCAAGTCAAACCAATAATGATTTGAGCGTCCACCCGGCCATGTTTCACTAAATTCACGGCTGTTGATATCGCTGACTAAATTAGAACTTTTATTGATATTTACCCATGTTGCAAATCGGTTTCCTCCATCGGGATTAATAGTTGGATCAATTAAAATTACTGTTTCATTGAGTAATGAGTCAATTTCTGCTCCTTGAGCGGCTGCTAAATAATAGGCAGTTATCAAGTTAGAATTTGTACCGCTTGCCTCATTCCCATGGACAGAATAACCCATCCAAACCACAAGGGGCATTTTTTGAATATCCAGAGAGGAAGATAATACGGGGTTTACAAGTTTTTGATGCTCATTTTTAATCTCTTGTAGTTTTGAATGGTTTTTGGGCGAGGTTACTGTAATAAGTATCAATTCTCGATTTTCATAAGTTTTGGCGTAAGTTTCAATTTTAAATCGGTCTGATAACTTAGCAAGCTCTTTCATGTATATCAAGGTTTCATAAGGAGTAACGTGTTGTTCTCCTACTTGGTATCCTAAAAATTGAGCTGGTGTGGGAATTTTGGAATCATAAGTTACAGATTGTGGTAAGTAATAGCTATCGGCAACTTGACCGAAAGCATTGCCAAAAATCAAAAGAAAGGCTAGAATTTTTTTCATGTTGAAGAAGGTTTTAAGTTTGGGCTAAATTAATAAATAGAATTGATATTCAATTGATTGAAACAGATAAAAACCGTTTTTTTATCGACACGATAAGTGATTTAATAAAATAAAACAGCCTTCTGTATCATCAGAAGGCTGTTTTGTTTATTTATCAATCAATTTAAGATGCTCGTAATTTAGCTTCAATTGTTTGTTGTGTATGAGGTACTGCTCTCAGACGTTCTTTAGGAATTAGTTTTCCAGTGTCTCTACAAACTCCGTAAGTTCCGTTTTTGATTCTGATAAGTGCCGCTTCAAGTTGTTGGGCAAATTTCTGTAATCTAGCAGCAGATTGACTGAGATGTTCTTTTTCACTAACATCCGCACCATCCTCCATGAGTTTGGTACTATTGGCAGTAAAATCTGTACCATTGTCGTTTTTTCTGCTTAAAGTTTCCAAGATAAAATTTAATTCGTTGCGAGTTGCTTCAAGTTTATGAAGAATAATTCCTTCAAATTCTTTCAACTCTTCTTCCGAATAGCGGTTTTTTTCTTCAACTGCTGCCATAATTTGGTTTGAATTTATGGTTTTTAATTTTTTCGCAAATATACAGCAAAGAGCTTCTTTGTCAATGCTTTCGATGATAAAATTATGTTAATTTATAAAAAAATTAAATAGTAAAAACTAAATAAAATACAATAAATTCTTTTGAAAAACACAAAAAAGTAAATATATAAAATTGCTTATTGAAAAAATACAATACTATGAATGAAGTTGAAAATTTTGATATTTTATAATATGTAAAATAAATATTAAGTTTGTTTCGTAAATATATTTACAAAACAAAATATTATTCTGAAAATGACTTATTTAGAACCTGCTCCAATAAAGGATAAAGAGAATCCTTTGGAGTCTATGATGCAAAGATTTGATGCTGCTGCAAAGATTCTTGGCATTACCAACGAAATGTATCATATATTAAAAGTCCCGGCCCGACAAGTTACCGTTGGCTTGCCTGTCACGATGGATGATGGATCTATTAGGGTTTTTGAGGGCTATCGAGTAATTCACTCAACAATATTAGGTCCAAGTAAAGGTGGAATTAGGTTTGATCCTGAAGTTAATATTGATGAAGTTCGGGCTTTGGCTGCATGGATGACTTGGAAATGTGCGGTGATTGATATTCCATATGGGGGAGCTAAGGGTGGAATTGCCTGTAATCCACGAGAAATGTCGGCAGGTGAAATAGAACGATTGATGCGTGCTTATACGCTTGCGATGTTGGATATATTTGGACCCGATAAAGATATTCCTGCTCCTGATATGGGTACTGGTCCACGGGAAATGGCTTGGCTCATGGACGAATACTCAAAAGCAAAAGGTATGACTGTCAATGGTGTTGTAACTGGTAAGCCATTGGTCTTGGGTGGCTCTTTGGGCAGAACAGAGGCAACTGGTAGAGGAGTGATGGTGTCAGCTCTGTCAGGAATGGAAAAATTAGGTTTACAAGCTCAAAAATCAAAAGCTGCTGTACAAGGTTTCGGTAATGTTGGGTCTTGGGCTGCCAAATTACTACACGAAAAAGGGGTTAAAATACAAGGTTTAAGTGATATTTCTGGTGCATATTATCATGAAAATGGAATAGATATCGAGAAGGCGATAGCGTACAGAAATAATCATAATGGCACTTTAGAGGGCTTCAAGGAAGCTGAAATGATTTCGAATGAGGAATTATTAAGTTTGGGTGTTGATTTGCTTGTTCCAGCAGCTAAAGAAGATGTGATTACGCATGAAAATGCCCATAAAATTCAAGCAAAATTGATTGTCGAAGGTGCTAATGGTCCAACTTCTGCAAGTGCAGATGATGTGATTAATAGTAAAGGAATTATGGTAGTTCCTGATATTTTAGCGAATGCTGGAGGGGTAACGGTTTCTTATTTTGAGTGGGTGCAAAATAGAATTGGGTATAAATGGGCATTGGATAGAATCAATAGACGATCTGACAGAATGATGAAAGAGGCTTTTGATAATGTATTTAAGACTTCTGAGAAGTATGGAGTTTCGATGAGGTTAGCAGCATATATTGTAGCAATAGATAAAGTAGCTAGCACTTATAAATTTAGGGGTGGCTATGGATGATTTTGATTAATTATTGAATTATAGGAAAATCTTGTCATATTTTGTGGCAAGATTTTTTTGTATAATATCCGTGGGAGTTAATGGGGAATCAAATCGGGCATGGATGGGAAGTAAGATTGATTTATCAGCTAACCAAGATGAAGTGCTTAAAAAGGATGTGGCATAATTTGTTATTAAATTTTATAACTATAAAAATCTGTTTCGTAGCTTTGTGAAAAAAAACTATGAAAATAAAGCTTATCGTTATCATATTCATTTCTCTTGCGGCATCATGTACAAGCCCCGAACGATTAGATACTTCCGCCTTGAAATCTACAATGGAGGGATATAAAATCAAGAGAATCTCCGCTGCTCAAATCTTGGCTCAAGCGAATTATTTAGGAGATACATTGTCAAAATCGCTTACTAAAATGTATCTTTTAGATAAAAACATCCAATTGTCAGGAAATAAATTGATTGATTCACTGAATAATCAGTATAAATTTGATATTAGATTACTTACTGAAAAAGATGTTTTGGGGAATAATGTGCTTTATCAGAAAGAAAAAGAAGTATTAGAAGCATATATGGAAGCTCATAAACAAGGAATTCCTTTGGAGACAAATATTCAAAAAATTGGAGATTCGCTATTTATCTATTCTGCTCCTATATTAGATTCAGATTCTAAAAAAAATAATGATCTAAAAATATGGAGTATCATTATGAGAAAAAATGAAGTGATTAAAAACTCGAATTTTCAAAAATACCAAGCAAAAGGAAAATAATTCCCTTTGCTTGTGCTAAGAGTTAAAGTCCAAATTTTTCCGAAAGTTCAAGCATTCTATCAATTGGCTTTCTTGCGTCTTGAAGCATATCAATTGGAAGTATAATTTCGGGTGTTTCGTTTTTAAGACAAAGGTAAAGCTTTTCCAAGGTGTTGAGTTTCATGTGAGGGCAATCTGAACAAGCATTACACGAATGACCATTTTTAGAAGTCGGTGCTATATGAAAAGTTTTATGTGGTGCCGATTTTTTCATTTGGTGTAAAATCCCAGATTCTGTAGCCACAATAAACTCCTGATTGCTACTATTCAATACATATTTCAGCAAGCCTGTTGTCGAACCAATATAATCAGCAAGTGCTAACACACTTTCTTCACTTTCAGGATGGGCAACAACTTCGGCAGAAGGGTATTTTGCCTTTAAATCCTTAATCATATTACCCGAAAAAGTTTCATGAACCATACATGCCCCATCCCAAAGGAGCATATTTCTACCTGTTACACGATTGATATAAGAACCAAGATTTTTATCTGGTGCAAAAATTATTTTTTGCTCTTTAGGGAAACTTTCCACAATCTTAACGGCATTACTACTAGTACAGACTACATCTGTCAAAGTTTTAAGTTCCGCTGAGCAATTTACATACGAAATTACTATGTGGTCGGGATATTGCTCTTTAAAAGCTTTAAATTCAGCGTACGGTGCTGATTCTTCAAGTGAGCAGCCCGCATTCAAGTCAGGAAGTAAAACTTTTTTATTTGGTGAGAGAATCTTTGCTGTTTCTGCCATAAAACGAACCCCAGCAAAAACAATCATATCTGCATCTGTTTTTGCTGCTTGTTGCGATAGCCCCAAACTATCTCCTATGTAATCAGCAATATCTTGAATTTCCGGAATTTGGTAGTAATGAACCAAAATGATGGCATTTTTTTCTTTTTTTAATCGTGCAATCTCTGCAACGAAATCTGTTTGTTGATTCATAAACAAATAGTTTTATAGGCAAATAAATTCTCTTTTTACTTCCGAAAAAACTTTTCCGGTTCTATCTAATATGGTTTCTTTGATAATATTGCCGAAATTATCATATTCGTATAAATGGCTTGACATTTGTTGCTTTCCATAGAAGTAGATTTCTTTTGAAATATATCCTTTGGAATTATATTCGTAAATATAAGAATATTCCTCTCCTCCTTTGTCATTCAGCCTAATTGTTTTGTTGAGATTGTTGTTAGAGTCATAAACAAACTTTGTTTCAGCAAAAAGAATATTATTAAAAGTAGTTTTTTCTGAAAGTAGTTTTCCAGAAGAATTATAGGAATAAGTAGTGGTTTTTGTTGAATTATTAGAAAAGTCTGTTGTATTTTCAGAGGTAATTTTTCCTGAATTATTATACGAAAATGATTGTTTAAGAAGGGGTTGCCCTTGAGCATTTTTCAGTTCTTTGCCAATTATTTTACCTGAAATATCAAAAGAAACCTTCTCTTTGCTCCCCTCTTTTGTCCCATTTTCTTCAAAAAAGATATCTTCACGAGAAAGACTATCTGCAGATAAAATAGAACGAAACGTGATGATATTATTTATTTTAGAAGAAGATTGAATCAGTTTTTTAGTTTTGCTGAATTGATTTGTTTTTTCTTGAAAAACATTACCATTTCTCTTCAAAACAATGGAATTATTATTTCCATCCTTATCATAATCCAAAATAGTCTCTTCTGTATAATTACCAGAAATAGAGTTAAAGACAGATTTTGTTTCGGCAACTAAAAGATTCGATTTATTATACTTTTTAAGTATCTCTTGTACTAATTGTCCATTGGTGTAAGTTGTTATTTTGGATTCAAGACAATTATTTTTGATTTGCCCAAAGCACATAATAGGAGCTAAAAGCAATAATTTTGGGATTAATGAAGATGTTGTCATTGGATAAAAGGTTAATTTTTTCACAAATCTAAAGACAATAACTAATATTTTTTTGGAAAAATAAAAGATTATCAATACAAATTTAACATTTGACGAAAAATTAAGACTTAGACTCATCAAGTTTAACATGCCCCCAATTTTCACCGGAGCGAATTCTATTCAGTTGTGTATGAGTGATTCCAAATTGTTTGGCAATCATTTTGAGACGATTATTCTCATTCAATAGCATTTTCTTGATTAAACGAACTTTAGCTTCCGTTAACTTATAGTTTTTGGTTCGTTTAGGGATAGTTTTATTAATGACAGCAGGGTTATTCTTATTATGAGCAACCATTTCATCTTTTGTTACCCATTTTAAATTTTCATAATGGTTACTTTGCTTATCAAAATCAAGATGAATTACATATTTGTGGTCTGTACTTGCTTTAGGTACAAAGTGAGAAGCCACCAATTTGTGAATGTAGCGGTTGAAAGATTTACCTTTAGGCAATCGAATATTTAAGGATTTGTATCCTTGAATAACAGAACCTTTAATGATTTCACCTTTTTCAGAACCCTGAAAGCTTTTTAGTCGTCCAAAATTAGAAACCTCATAGTGTGGAGGATTTTCTACACCCTCAACATCAATTTCAATTCTGACCCATTTTTCAGACCAGGGACTTATTTTTTCATTACTCATAGTTAAAAAAATTTATCTACAAATTAAACGCAAAGAGAGATAATATGTTATTAAATAAGAATTTAAACAATAAAGCATTACCAATTTTGGTAAAATTGGCAGATAAAAATGAAGTATAGATTATAGTCAAGATTTTATATTTAAAACTTCACAAGCTCTTCTGGCAGCTTCTTGTTCTGCTTTTTTCTTATTCCATCCACCGCCTTTGCTTATAGCTTCGCCATCAATATTGACTTGAGCGACAAATTCTTTGTGATGGTGTTTGCCATTTTCTTGAATAATTTCGAAAGAAACTTTCTTACCCTCTTGTTGAGCCCAGCCAATCAATATACTTTTATAATTTGTATTAGTCTGAATAACGGTATCTAAGTCAAAATAATTCGCTAATAGCTTTTTTAGTATAAATTTTTTTGTAAACCTAAAACCTTTGTCGAGATAAATAGCTCCGATAAGAGCTTCCATGGCATCACCATACATGGAGGTTCTGTTATGAGCAATTCTTTGACCGTCGAATTCGATTAGTTTTTCGAGACCAATTTTTCTTGCCAAAACATTCAGAGACTCTCTATTTACAATTCTTGAGCGAATTTCGGTGAGAAATCCTTCGTCTTTGAAGGGGTATTTTTTGAATAAATACTCGGCGACAATCATTCCAAGTACAGAGTCGCCGAGATATTCTAATCTTTCGTTGGATTCTCTGAATCCCCCGATGTTAGTTTCTTTAGAAGCAGATGTATGTCTAAAAGCAAGCTGATAAAGCAAAAGATTTCCTGGTTTGGAACCAATAATTTGCTCTACTGATTTTTTGAAAGTAATGTCTTTTGATTGATTACTTCTAAAAACTGAAAATAAATTGCTTACTTTAGATAACACGTCTATTATATTTTCTTAAAAATTAAAGTAGCATTATGCCCACCAAACCCAAAACAATTACTAAGTGCTACATCAATTTTTCTAGATTTTGCGATATTTGGTGTTAAATCAATTCGAGAATCAATAGATTCATCAACATTGAAAAGATTAATCGTAGGCGGAACAATTTGGTGCTGAATGGCTAAGATAGCAGCAACCGATTCGACAGCTCCCGCAGCCCCTAACAAGTGTCCTGTCATAGATTTTGTGGAGCTAATGCTCATGTTAAAAGCATGTTCGCCAAATAATCTTTCAATAGCTTTGATTTCTTGCGGATCTCCGAGCGGGGTAGATGTTCCGTGTGTATTAATATAATCCACTTCTTCAGGCTTAATACCAGCGTCTTCAATCGCATCTAACATAGAATAATATGCCCCCTCCCCTTCTGGATGAGGTGCCGTAATATGGTAGGCATCTGATGAAAAACCACCACCGATTACTTCGCAATAAATTTTTGCTCCACGTGCTACAGCATGTTCATATTCTTCTAATACCAAAGCTGCACCACCATCGCCCAAAACAAACCCATCTCTATCCTTATCATAAGGGCGTGAGCCTGTTGAGGGGTCATCATTTCTTTCAGACATTGCACGAAGACCATTAAATCCTCCGATTCCCGCTTGTGTTACGGCTGCTTCTGAACCTCCTGACACACAAACATTGATTCTCCCTAATCGGATGTAATTAATGGCATCAATGATGGCATTGTTGGCAGATGCACAAGCCGACACAGTTACATAGTTAGGTCCTCTAAAACCATATTTGATTGAAATTTGACCGGATGCACTATCCGCAATCATTTTTGGAATAAAGAAAGGGTTGAATTTAGGAGTTCCGTCTCCGTTTGAGAAATTTATTACCTCCTCCTCAAATGTCTTTAGTCCGCCGATTCCCGACCCCCAAATAACACCGACTTTATTTTTATTAATATTTTCTAAATCAATTCCAGAGTCTTTGATAGCTTCATCAGCAACGACCAAGGCGTATTGAGAGAATAAATCCATCTTTCTTGCATCTTGGCGAGGGATGAATTGTGTCACATCAAAGTTCTTTACTTCGCAAGCAAATTGAGTTCTGAATTTACTTGCATCAAATCTTGTGATAATTGCAGCTCCACTTTTTCCATTGACTAGTCCTTGCCAATATTCTTCAACAGTATTTCCGATAGGTGTTAAGGCTCCAAGCCCCGTCACTACTACTCTTTTGAATGCCATAATATTTTGTTGTAAAAATGAAATAACGAATATTGAGGTATTGAGTTCGATTTTATATAACTTTAATAAAGAGTAGAAAACGAACTCAATACTCGACCGTTTATACTTGAGAAGAGATTACTTAGAGTGCTCTTCCAAATATGAAATAGCCTGACCAACAGTCTGGATATTTTCAGCTTGGTCGTCTGGAATAGAAACATTAAATTCTTTTTCAAATTCCATTATCAATTCTACGGTATCCAATGAATCCGCTCCTAAATCATTTGTAAATGATGCTGCTGGAGTTACTTCTGACTCATCTACACCGAGTTTCTCAACGATGATTTTCGTTACTTTAGATGCAATTGCTGACATTTTGAACTGTAGTTTGGTGAAAAACGATTGCAAAGAAAACGTTTTTAAACGAAAACAACAAAATAGATGAATTTTTTTTAATCGAACTTTGTGTTGTAAGCGTAATTTAGAATGAAAGCCAATATAAAAAAATAAATAAAATATTATCTTTTTTTGTTAATTATGTCTAATTTTTATAATAAATCAAGAAAAAAGTATTCCTTTGTAGATAAAAATTAAAATAATAAAAAAATAAAAAACATTGAATATCAATCATTTAAAAAATAAGGAATCTGGTAATTTTTTCTTAATTGCAGGTCCTTGCGTAGTAGAAGGTCGTGACATGGCACTAGAAATTGCCGAAAAAATAAAAACCATCACAGACCGTTTGCAAATTCCGTATATTTTCAAGGCTTCGTACAGAAAAGCAAATAGAACAAAATTAGATTCATTTACGGGTATTGGAGATGAATTGGCTTTAGGTATTTTAAAAGAGGTCGGGCAAACCTTTGAAGTTCCTACAATTACGGATATTCATGAGTCAGAGGAGGCGGCTTTGGCGGCTGCTTACGTTGATGTATTACAGATACCAGCTTTTCTTTGCAGACAGACAGAGTTACTAGCTGCTGCAGCCAAGACTGGGAAAGCTGTTAATATTAAAAAAGGTCAATTTATGCACGGTTCTGGAATGGGTTTTGCCGTGGATAAGGTCAAGGCAATCAATCCAAATGCTGAAGTAATGTTAACTGATAGAGGTAATTCTTTCGGCTATTCGGATATAGTAGTTGATTACAGAAATATCATTGAAATGAAGGCTTTTGATGTTCCAGTAATCATGGATTGTACGCATTCATTACAACAACCAAATCAGTCGTCTGGTGTGACAGGTGGTAGGCCAGCATTGATTGAAACCATAGCGAAGGCTGCTATTGCTGTGGGGGCAGATGGAATATTTTTAGAGACACACCCCAACCCCTCTGTTGCTAAATCTGATGGAGCAAATATGCTTCCACTAGATAAATTAGAAGAATTATTGGTTAAACTAATAAAGGTGAGACAAGCGATTAGATAATTGCTTGTTTTTAACTGAAAAAAGCGGCTTATGCCGCTTTTTCTGTATAATAATGATAATTTTATGATTCGTTAAGTTTACTCTTATTTTGACTATAGAGGAAATAAATGATAAACCCTAATAGCATCCATAAAATAGCAAATTGTTGAGCCTTTTCATCCAAGAGAGCCATAAGGGCAAAGTTTGTGAAAATACCAAGTGGTGCGACAATCATTAACATTGGTGTTTTGAAAGGTCTTTCACGATTAGGTTCTTTCACACGCAAAATCAATACCGCCAAACAAACCATTGCAAAGGCAAATAGTGTTCCAAAACTTGTCATATCACTTAAAATTCCAATAGGAGTAAATGATGAAACTAAAGAAACCACTAAACCAACTAGAATAGTACTTTTCCAAGGCGTTTGTAAGTTAGGGTGAATTTGTTTGAAAAAATCAGGTAATAAGCCATCTTTTGCCATCCCTAAAAATACACGGGTTTGTCCCAACATCATCACTAACATGACAGAAATCAAGCCAGCAGTTGCGGCAGCTGTAATAATGAACACAGCCCAAGGTTGTCCGACAGCGGCAAAAGCATAAGCAACAGGAGCCTTGAGTGCATCACCTGTAATATCTTTATAGTTAAGCATTCCGGTCAATACCAAAGAAACCATGATATACAAAACTGTACAAATCAGCAAAGAAGCAATGATAGCAAATGGAATATCCTTTTTAGGATTAATAGCCTCGCCAGCAGATGTTGATACAACGTCAAAACCAATATAAGCGAAAAATATTGCCGCAGCACCACTGAATACCCCTTTCCAGCCATAAGCTTCTTTAGCAATGCCATCGTCGTGCATAACCATTTCTGGCTGAGGAATAAATGGATTCCAGTTATCCACATTTACAAAAAAAGCACCTACTAAAATTACAAAAATAATAGCTGCTAATTTTAGGATTACAATTAAATTGTTGGTGTTAGCTGCTTCTTTAATGCCTTTTACCAAAATCCAAGTTACAACCCATGTAATGATGAATGCAGGAAGATTGAAGGAAAAGGAAGCTGGCTCAAGATTATTTACTTGTGCATAAGTGGCAGCAGACCAAGGGTCATTTCGCAAATAATAGGGTATTTCTATCCCGAAAAGATGTAGTAATTTGTTGAAATAGCCAGACCAACTAACAGCGACAGTCATTGCACCCATGGCATATTCAAGAATTAAACCCCAGCCGATAATCCAAGCAAAGAGTTCTCCGATTGTTCCATAAGCATAAGCATAAGCAGAACCTTCAACGGGTAACATCGAGGCAAATTCAGAGTAGCAAAGAGCTGCGAAAATACAGCCTATGCCGGCAACAATAAAAGATAATGCTAAAGCAGGACCAGCATGAAAATGGGCGGCAGTACCAGTTAGTACAAAGATACCTCCACCAATAATTCCTCCAATTCCGATGGCAGTAAGACTCCACTTGCCCATTACTCGTTTAAGTTGGTTGTTTTTGATGTCGGCTTCATACGCAGACATAGGCTTTTTTCGCCAAATGCTTTTTTCCATAAAGTTTTTAGTTTGGTTTATAAGATTGATTTGAAATATTATTGCAATATAAAACAAAAAAGGCTTGGAAAACCAAACCTATTGTCGAAAATGCAAAATATTATACTAATTTTAGTATTTCGGGCAAGATAATTCGCCTTTTCTTCTTCTTTTGTTCATAACTTTTGATTCGATTTTTTCAAGCTGATATGCTATTGATATTTCGTGAGAGCCTCCTGATGATGCCCCTAAACCAGAAATAGTCAAGTCGTAACTATAACCAATGGAGAAATTATCTTGGCGATAACCTAACAAAAATACCAATGCGTCATGATTAGTTCGGGTATTCCCTACTTTTTTCAATGGAATTCCTCTGTACCACAGTCCGGCAGTAAGCGAAGCGTATGTAGCATAAAAACCTAAGTCTAGTTGCTCAAATTTTCCTTGCCTTTTATAGGTGAAAGTAGGAGAAACCGAAAATTCATTATTGAGGTTTCGTGCCGAGGAGAAAGGATTGGGAAGTTCTATTTTCATACCTCCACTTAAGCTTACTTTTCTTGGTATAATTGCATCACTGACGGTGGCAGAAGGAATGATACCATCTTTCAGAAATGAAAAGCTTGGTTGATTCAGATGATGTGTTGCAAAACCTAACCAATATTTTGGATTATAAAACAAAACACCTCCCGAAAAATCAATATTACTTTTAGTTTGTAAATTAGTTTGATTAGCAAATGGGTCGTTTGAGGGAGTTCCCAAAAAACCTTTATTATCATATTGGTCTCCGAAAGTGAGACCTAAATAGTTTAGATTTTTAGAAGAAAATGTTGCTTGAGCTCCTAATCTTAGATAAGCGTCTTCAGAAAGTCTTAATTGGTATGAATAAACTGTTCCGATATCTGTACTTTTTAATCTTCCAGGTCCTTGAGAGTCATTGACAAGAATAATACCTACGCCGCTATTAAATCGTTCTATATAATGGTCGAATGAAACTGCTGAAGTAACATAATTTGCATTGAGAGAAGGCCATTGATTTCTATAATTTGCAATCAATCTCGGAGCATAAGCTCCACCAGCAAAAGCAGGGTTTTGGTAAATTGGGGCTGCATAAAATTGTGAAAATTGAGGGTCTTGGGCAAAAATTCCAAAACTCGTAGCTAGCAATAAGCCAAAAAATATAGCACATTTTTTCATCCTCCTTGAATATTTTTTCTAAAGTTATAACAAATTTCGTTCCAAAAAATGATAAATAATGATTTTGAATAAATTTTA
>JACCEC011806855.1_pt1 | contig 28200 bp, 52 predicted proteins | sample 7450121 | NCBI WGS metagenome assembly JACCEC01 (sample SAMN15323455, study PRJNA562643) | freshwater metagenome | isolation source: river surface water | place: USA:Blue River Watershed | collected 2017-08-18 | reverse complement strand
GCAAATAGTTACAGCTCTGTTTCATTCGCTGATTCTTATTTTTCAGATAGAAATAACACAACTTGGGCTGGTTTTACAACCGATGAAAAAGAATCATTTTTAATTTTAGGTAGTGATTATATTGATAATATTTATGGAGATTCTTTTGCTGGTACTTTGGTGTCAGAAACACAAAGTTTAAAGTTTCCTCGTTATAATTATGCAGGTGTTGAAATAAATTATGATAGATGTAAAAAAGCAACAGCAGAACTTGCACTTAGAGCATCAAATGGGAGTCTTTTAAAAGATATAGATAAAGAAACTATAAGAGAGAAAATAGATATTATAGAAGTTGAATATAAATCAAATTCTAATCCAAAAACTCAACACCCTCAAGTAAACAGCCTTTTAAGTCCTTTATTATCTACTGGATATGGTGGATTAAATATCAAAATAAATAGGGTTTAATCCCTATCTATTATTGAAATATCTTCTAATCAAATAACTTCTAACTAAGCTAATCAAAGTAAAATATAACCCTATCAATAAATTATCTTGAATAGGTATATTTATATTAAATAATGGAAATATTGCTAATTGCGAACATATCGCCGTTAAATATCCAATTAAAATATTTGTTAAGCTTTCTATAAATGATTGAAATTTTGTTTGCATTAAAATAAACTCCCTTGTACTTGAGATAATCGTTTGTTTATAATCTCAAAATAATCTTTATCTAGTTCACAACCTACAAAGTCTAAGCCTTTATTCTTGCTATAATTCATTTAATGCTCTTTCTAAAGTGTAGTCTTGATAATATTTTGCATTCTGCTCGTTGTAGTAATTTAAATTTTTATCTCGTAAGGTTATACTTGCTTTTGGCATATCTTTGTTTGTTAAATATGCTACTTGCTTTATATCTATCATCACTAAAGCATAGATGTCAAAATCATCTTCAGAATAATGTCTGCTTCCATTTTTTCCAGCTCTTTTTGTATGAAAAAAATAACTGTCTGTAGATTTTTGATGGATTTCGCTATTCCATTCTTTTGGCTTCGCAGTAGATTTAACTTGCACTCTTAAAAGTTTACCCTTTTTGTCTTCCATTACTAAATCATAAGTAACACCTTGACCACTATCAAAACATTGATACCCACTTAATAAAATATCTGCCATTGCTAAATATTCCCCTGCTCTTCCTAAGTTTAATTCTTTTGATACAGCCATAATAAATCCTTTTTTTGTGTATTATACTACTATTTACAACCGTTGTCAATAGTTAATACTAAATCAAAGTATTTATCTGGAACTGTTTTCATATACTCTAAACAATCCATATTATAAACCCTATTCAATTCCATTTATCTTTTCTCCTTATAAAACGAACAATCCATACTAACTAAAACCAAACTATAACTACTAGACTTATTATCATCTTTCATCTTAGTTTTACAGTTTAGCTTATTATCTATCATTACTGAATGAACGCAAAGACCGCACTCGTTTACTTGTTGTTTAATTTTTGCCATTTAAAACACATACTTCATTTTAATTTTTGCAATTTCTCTTTTAATTAAAACATCATCATCAAGTCTACTTTTATAATCTTTTGCCAAAACAACAAACCATTTGATGCTATTTTTTCTTGATATACCAAATCTAACTTTTGTATATGATTCTTTTATTAGGGCATTTTTAACGCAAGAGGGCTTAAAGCCACTATCTCTTATTTGTTTTGCAGTTCTAAACAATAAAATCTCATTATTGCTATTATTAAACATTATAAGTGGGTCTTCCATTGCTTCACCCGTCATTACTCTTTTTGATGGTAAATTTCTTTCTTTTCTAATTCTTAAAACTGCTTTTTCAATAGAGCTTATACTTGTATATCCTAATTCTTTGGCTAATTGTTCAAGATGCTCACCTTTAATAAAATATCTATCATAGATAATCTTTTCTCTCATTCTTGCTCTTGCATTTCTTTCTCTTATGTTTTTTGTGTCTTGCCAAGTAAACATATTTTATTCCCTTAAATAAATTTCAAGAATTATAATATTTTATAACTTTAATATTACTTAATATAAATTTGATTTTCTAATTTTAGGTAAAATATAAATAAAAAAGAGGTCAAGAATGACTGCGATAGATGAAATAGCAATTAATAAATCTTTTGAATTGATTAATAAATATGGAAAGCCACTTGTTTACAAACAGAAAACACAAGGTGCTTATGATGTTAATACTAGCACATATCCGATAGTTGAAACAAGTCAAGATATAGTAGGGTTTATTACTAAGTCAAAGGCGGGTGAGATAAATACGGGAATTGCAACTGCTGAAGACTCAATTATATTAGTTGCTTCAAAGAGCTTGAATGTTGTTCCAAGCAAGGAAGATATTATCTCTATAAATGGGAATGATATACAGATTAACAATTTTAGTTATGTTTATAGTGGCTTTGAGATATGCCTGTTTAAGTTCGTTTGCAAACTAAGATAAAAAATTATTTTTATAGAAAAGTTCCAACTTCCATAGTTAAAAATCCCCGTGTATATAAAAATGGGAATAAAGGAATAAAATAATATATTCCATTGTAAATATAAATATAGGTTAGGTATAGATGCGTATCCGCACTATACCTAAAAAATGTAATAAAGTCAAGTAAATAATTTTTAGCCCATTTTTAGGGCTTTGGAATAAAAGTAGTTTTATTCCATCAAAGAAAATTATTATTTTTTTAGTTGTTTTTTAGTTTTGGTATAATTAAAATAAAAATAAATTAGGTTTCTTATATGGCAACTTTTGCAATGGCTTTTAAAAATCTCAATAACTTATCTGCTGATAAATTAGATAAAGTAATTAGAGGTGCTAGTTTTGAATTGTTTAAAAATATTGTATATGGCACACCAGTAGATAGTGGAAGAGCTAAAAATAATTGGATTTTAACTATTGATAATGTGTCTGATGATAAAAGTGATATTGCAGATAAAACAGGAAATAAAGCAATTCAAAAAGCTAGTTTAGAAATTAATAAAAAGTTGGGAAAATATATTTATATTCAAAATAATTTAGATTATATATTAAAACTTGAGTATGGATGGAGTAAACAAGCCCCTCAAGGATTTGTAAGACAAAATATTTTAAGAATAAATCAATTAATTAAAAAGGCTATAAAATGATAACTAAAATAAGAGCTGGATTAACAGCACATTTAAATACAATAACTCCATTAATTGCAACGGCATATCAAGGTGGTAAATTTGATTCAACAGTTGGAGTGCCTTACCAAGAGGTTTATTTACTACCTGCTGAAAATGAAAATTATGCAATAAGTGAAAAATCTTATTTATCTAAAGGTGTTTTTCAAATTACTTTAAAATATCCGTTTGGCGTTGGTACTAATGATATTGAAAGCAGATGCTCATTATATGTGGATAGTTTTTATTTTAATAGAAAAATCACTAAAGATGGAATTGATATTTATATTGATAGTACACCTAAAATTGTAAGTTTAGGCAAGGACTCTGATAGGATTGTTTACGCTGTGACTATGAATTATACTGCTTGTATTAGTGTGGTATAATTCACATATAAAATTTTAACATAAAGGATTACTATGGCTGGAGTTGTTTCAGGTAGTGGAAGTAAAATATATGTAAGTGCTGCTGCACCAGCTACATTTACAAAAGCTGGTTACACAGCATTGATTTGGACTTTAATCGGTGAAGTTACAAATGTAGGCGAATACGGGAGAGAATATAATATGATTGAACATACACCCATAGATACAAGACTAACAGTTTCTATCAAAGGAAACTACAAAGCTGGTTCATTATCATTGGCATTTGGTTCTATTCCATTAGATGCAGGGCAAATTATTATTAATGCTGCTTCTAAATCGGATAATGATTATTCATTTAAGATTGAAAGAAATGATGGAGAAATTGACGCATTTACGGGTAAAGTAACTCAATTCAAACCTAATGTTCAAGGTGGTTCTGTTCTTTCTATTTCGTCAGGTGTTACATTGTCAACAGATGTAATTTCAATTAAGTAGTAGTTTATGAATATTGAAAATATCAAACTTAAAGACTCGGCGGTTATGGAAGTAATAAATCCATTAACTGGCAAGTTTGAAGGTGCAACGATTGAGATTTTTAATAGATATTCAGATGAATATAGAAGTGCTAAAGTTGTAAAAGACTTTACTTCTATATCTAACAATATCTTAGATTTATGTATTGCTATTACTAAAGAGATTAAAGGCTTTAAAGATGGTGATAGAGAATTAACATCAAGTAAAGAAGATATAAAATATTTATATGATAATTGTCCGTTTTTATTAGATGATATTGATAAATTCTTTTCAGAAAATAGTAATTTTTTTTTGAAAGCATAAATCAACTACACTTATACGCTAAACAATTAGCATACTATTCTCAAACTCCTAATGGTTGGCAAACTAATCGTTTTTTAGATTGTCAAGTTTTAGGAGTTGAGACTATATTCCCCGAAATTAATCACTTACAATATATTTTAAATCTACTTGAAGATATAGGTTATTATATAAACAATACAGATGGAATACTTCCTTTAAGCTATACAGAAATAAACTCATTTATAAAAGCTTCAAATATCAAATTAAATAGACTAGAAGTAACATTATTAAAAAATATAAGCGTAACTTATGTAAATACTTATTATTTGAGTAAGAATGAAGATTTTGAACAGCCTTATATTTTAGATAAAATATAAATAAAAATAAACTAATATAAAGGGTTTATATGGATATAGAATCAATAAAGATAAAAGTCGATACATCGGATTTGTCTAAAGCAAAATCATCACTTGAAAGTGTTGAGAATAGTGCTAAAAAAGTAGATAAATCAGTAAGTGGACTAACTGATTCATTCTTTAGCTTAAAAGGTGTTATAGCTTCAGTAGCAACAACAGCTGTTATTGGTAATCTTGTAAAAATGGCTGATACATTTACTAATATTGAAAGTAAATTAAGACTGGTAACTAAATCAACTATTGAATTTTCAAAAGCACAAAATGATTTATTTAAAATAGCTCAAAATACTAGAACTGGTTTTGCCGATACAGTTGATTTATATAAAAGTATTGCACAGGCTACTGATAATCTAGGCGTAAGCCAAGAAAAATTACTTGGTGTAGTTGAGCTGATAAATAAGGCTGGAATTGTTGGAGGTGGTTCAAAAGAATCAATTAACGCTGCTTTAACACAATTAAGTCAAGCATTTTCAAGTGGTACTTTAAGAGGGGAAGAACTAAACTCAATATTAGAACAAACACCTAGATTAGCACAAGCTATAGCAGATGGATTAGGTGTTACAAAAGGACAATTAAAAGCACTTGGTGAACAGGGTGCAATAAGTAGTGAAAAACTATTTAATGCTTTAAGTTCACAAATACCATCGGTTAGTAGAGATTTTGACAAAATGAAGATGACAATAGAACAGTCATTAACTACTTTGGATAACTCTGTTTTAAAAGCAGTTGGTTCATTAGATAAATTAACTGGTGCAAGTTCAATAGTAGCTGGAGTATTTAGGGGTTGGTCTTTAATATTAGATGATGTTTCAAGTCAATTAAGAATTAGTTTTGGAGATATTGAAAACATTACAGAAAAAACAGAGTTAATTGCAAAAAGACAAAAGCTAGTTAAAGAGTTAATAAATGTTCAAAATAGTAACTTTTTATTATTTGGTAACAAAGAAGATGAAGCAAAAAGAATTCAAGATGAAATATTAAAAATTGCTAATAGATATGGAGAACTTACAAAAGAAACAGAAAAAGTAAATAATGGTAATCAAGGATTAATAGATAAATTTAATACTATGAGTTCATCTGCTCAAAAAGTAATCGACCCTATAAAAGTAATTAATCAAGAATATCAAAAACTAAGAGATGAAGCAAAAAAAGCTGGATTATATACACCCGAAAACATTGCTAAAATTAATGCAAAAGAACAAGAAGAAATATTAGCTTTAAGTAAAAAATCAAGTGCTGAATCTATTAAGTTAAAAAAAGAAGAGCTAAAAATAGCTACTGATTTATCAAAAGAATATCAAGATTTGGCAAAAATTGGTATGACTGATTATGAAAAAAAGCTTTATGATATTAACTTGCAATATGTAGAGTTTATTAAAAAAGGCGGAGATGTATCAACTGGTTTAGCTTTACTTGCAGAAGGCGAAAGAAAATTAAACGAAGAACAAGCTAAAAATAATATTGAAGAAAGAAATAAGGCTATTGATGCAGAACTTTCATCAAGTAAGTCATTATTTGAATTAAAAGAAAAACAAGTTGGTTTACTAGATGATGAAAATGAGAAAAATAGAATATTGTCTCAATTATATAATCAAAGGCAAAAAAAAGAAATACAAGCTTTATATGATAAAGGTGAAATAACAAAAGATTTTTATGATGAATCTTTACAATATGAAGATGAACTATTACAAAAAAACTTACAAAGATACAGTGTAACAGGTCAAATTATAGAAGAAGTAGGCAGTGGAATGAAATCAACAATGATGGACTTTTTCGATTATACTTCTGCTGGTTTTGGAAATATGCGTAAAATGGTTATTGATGTAGGGAATATGATATATCAAGCTATTGTAAAGCAAATGGTAGTTAATCCTTTAGTAAGTGCTGCAACAAGTGCTGTGGGTGCTTATTTTGCTACTCCTACTGCAACAACTACTGGAGGTACTTATAATGGGGTTACTAGCACTGCTTTTGCATCTGCAAAAGGTAATGTATTTAACTCTCCATCATTAAGTGAATATTCAAATAGTATAGTTTCTAAGCCTACTATGTTTGCGTTTGCAAATGGTGGTGTTCCTAATATGGGAATTATGGGAGAAAAAAACGGAGGGTCACCTGAAGCAATCATTCCATTAACAAGAACTTCAAATGGTGATTTGGGTGTAAGGTCTATAGGTAGTGATACTCAAAATGTAAAAGTAGAAATTATAAATCAAAGTGGGGAACAATTAAAAGTGAGTAATGCAAGTACAAGAAATAATTTAGGGGAACAAGTGGTTAGTATTGTAATAGATGCTATTCAAAATAATAGAGGAAATTTAAGAACTATGATAGGAGGGGCTAGATGAGTTACATTCCTTTAACTGGTTTACAACAGTCAAGCAAAAAAATAGCAGTAAAACAAGCGTTAAGAAGTCAAACAGAGGGAGGATATACATTTAGTAGAGCTAAATCAACAAAAGTTAAATATAAATTTAGTTTAGATTTTATTGTTACTAAAACAGAGTTTAACACTTTAGAAACTTTTTTTGTTGCAAATAATGGAAAAAACTTTAGTATCTTATTTGATTCAATTACTTATACGGTTACATTTACTATTGATGAATTGGATTATGAAGTTTTAGCAAAAGATTTAAGAAGATTAAGTATATCTTTGACAGAGGTTTAAAATGGCAAGTTTAACAACAATAAATGACTTAAACAAATTAGGTGGAGAGGGTGTATTATTAGTTTGTGTAAAGCTTGAAATATCAGGACAATCTAATATTTATTTGGTTAATAATAAGGAAAACATAACTTTTAAGAGCAATGAATATATAGCTTTTCCATTTCAAATATCAGAAATTAGTGCATCTAAAGGCGAAGTGCCACAGTTTAGCTTACAAATTGACAACACTACAAGAGCTATAAACAGCTTAATGATTCAATATGACATTTATTTAAAGCAAAATGGAATAGAAGGTAATAAAGTGTTTGCAACGCTTTATGTGGTTAATACTATTGATTTAAGTGAAGAAGTTTTAGCTGAAAAGTTTGAGTTGGTATCTTGGGACATTAATAATCAATGGGCTTCATTTAAAATGGGTGCAAGTAATCCATTTCAAAGAAGTTATCCACCTCGTAAGCTTTTTAACGCTTTTTGTGGCTTTAAGTTTAAAGATAGTAGATGTGGTTATACGGGAATGGTAACAAAATGTGACAAAACGCTTTCTACTTGTAGAACTCTTAACAATAGCATTAGATACGGAGGATTTATTAGTGTGCAATAACAAATACATTAACTATATAGGAACACCATTTAAAGAATTAGATTGTTATAATCTAGTTAAGAAAATATATAAAGATGTGCATAATCTTAGTATTTTAGAAACAAATACCTTACATAATGAAAGTGCAAAAATTAATCAAGAGTATAGAAATGAAGCTCTTAACTGGGTTAAGGTTGATAAGCCTTTTTTGGGGTGCATAGTTGCTATTAAATTAGATAGTAATTTGCCTAATATTGTTACGCACTTCGGATATGCAATAGATGAATTCAAGATGATTCACACTACTGAAAAAACAAATTGTGTAGTAGAAAACATAAGTAAATATTCTAAGTTGATTGATGGGTATTTTATTCATAAAGAATTAATTTAACCTAGCAAATTTAAGTATAATTAATATAAAAAAAGGGTTTAAATGCCTAAAGTTATTAATTATACTAACATACTCCAACCGCTTGAAAGAGAAGTTAAATACACTTTTGCTAAGAATAAACAAGAAATATTATCAGAGTTACAATATGATGTTATAGCCTATGATTTAATCATAGTTAAAAATGGAATTGTAACTACTGAAGATTTTGAGGTTATAGAGGGTGATGTTATTTGTGTTCAAATTGTGCCTAGAGGTGGTGGAGGAGGACTTCTAAAAATGGTGGCTATGGTGGCACTTGCAGTTGCTGCTCCTTATATTGCATCATACATAGCTGGTGCAATCGGTGTAAGTGGTGTAGTGGCTACTGCAATGATAACTGGTGGAATAATGGTAGCTGGTGGGATGCTGATAAATGCTTTACTTCCTGCATCTGTACCATCTTTTAGTATGGATAATAACGCTCTATCAACTTCAAATACTTATTCTTGGAATCAATCAAACAATGAATCTACAAATGGTACTATATTACCTAAAGTATTTGGTACTCATAAAGTTACACCACCTTTGATTGGTAAATATATTGAGTCTATTGATGATAAACAATATATCAATATGCTTTATGCTGTAAATGATGGGCAAATTACTAATTTAACTGATATAACTATTAATGATGAGTCTATTGATAATTTTGATAATGTTTCGATTGATATAAGATACGGAACAAATAATCAACTTGTAATTCCTGCTTTTAATGATAGTAGATTCGATAAATCAGTTGGACAAAAGTTAAGTACAGATTTTGATACTACTACTACAAATAGAAGCGATGTAACTGAAATTACTGCTGTTATTTATTTTCCCAAAGGTCTTTATTATATGAATGACAAAGGAAACTTAGAAAATACATCAGTTAAAATAGTAGTTGAATATTCTTCAAATGGGATTAATTGGACTCCTATGGATAGTCAAACTACAATTACTGCATATAACTACTACTATGAATTTGCATATGATGCAATCAGAGATGGTTATTATAAATATAATTCAAGTGGAACTTTTATTGAAACATTAAATAAATTAGAAAGTGGTGCTATTGCATTACAAAATGGAACAAATACACCAATCGGAAAGGCTACAAAATCAAATAAAATATATGCACTTCCATATACTTATACTGAACCTTATGAAATAATCACAAAAGGTCAAACAGAAGCATTTAGAAAAACATTTACTAGAAAATATTTAACTGCTGGTCAATATCAAGTTAGGGCTAGATTATATGAAGAGCCTATTAATTCTACAAGATATGGGAATGATGTTTATTTTGAATACATTGAAGAATGCGTTAGTGATGACTTTTCTTATCCATCAACGGCTTTATTAGCAGTTAGGGCATTAGCAACCGACCAACTAAGTGGAAGTATGCCAAAAATTAGCTGTACAGTAACTGCAAACAGCAATAACCCTGCTTTAATATGTAAACAGTTACTTATTGATAGTGGAGAAAGTTTATCTAATATTGATACACAAACATTTAGCGAATGGGAAACAGAATGTAATACACAAAATTACACTTGTAATATAGTTTTTGATAGTGAAATGACTTTAAGAGGTGCATTAGATATTGTTTCTTTACTAGGTCGTGCTTCAATCCAACAATTTGGTAGTAAATACGCTGTAATTATGGATAAAAAAAATATATTACCCGTTCAATCTTTTACTTTTGGAATGGGAAACATATTAACAGATACTTTTAAACAAACTTATTTACCTTTATCGGATAGAAGCAATGTAATTGAAGTTAGTTATTATGACGCTTCAAAAGACTATGAAAGAGCAGTATTTGAAGTATCAAATGCAAACTATGACAATGTAGTAGATAGAAAAGTATCAACTTTGAATCTAGTGGGTTGTACTTCTAAAAATATGGCTATGAAACACGCTCAATATCAATTAAACTGCAATAGATATTTAAGTGAAACTATTGAATTTGAAGCGTTTCAAGATTCTTTAGTTTGTAAATATGGAGATATTATTGGAGTTTCGCACGATGTACCTCAATACGGTTATAGTGGGCGTATAGTTTCTAAAGTTGGAAATGTAGTTACTTTAGATAGAAATGTAGTTTTTGAAGCTGGTAAAAGTTATGGAATTATTTTAAGAAATGCAAATAACCAAATTGAAGAAATAAATGTAACGGGAACGGGTGAAACTAATGTAGTAACTCTATCAACGGCAAGTGCTTACACTTACACTAATTTAGATAATTATTCATTCGGTGAAGTTAATAAAATAAACAAACTATATAGAATTATTAAAATTGCAACGGGTAGTGAACTAACAAGAACAATTTATGCACTTGAATATAATGCAGATGTTTATAATGATGACATTACTATTGATATTCCTTCAATTAGCGATTTAGGATTAAAGTCTTTATTTATTAGCGATTATATAAGATATAAAGCAAATAGTAATGAAATTGAAGTGGTGGCTAACTTAAAATGGACTGGAATTTCTATATCTTATCAAGTTTCATATAAAAAAGAAAGTGAAGCTGTTTATACTGTAATTAATACTAATGATACTTGTTTGGATATTGCAGGACTTCAAAGTGGAGTTAATTATAATTTTATAGTTAAAGATAGTTTAGGAAAAACATTATCTAAAACTTATTATGTTTTGGGCAAATTTGCAAAACCTAATGACATTACCTACTTGAATGGTTATGAATCTGGAAACACTTTTGTTTTATCTTGGAGTCACACAAATAGAGATATAGACTTTAAAACTTATGAAATATACTTAAATAATAAATATATTGGAAGCACAATAGAGAATAATTATTCTTATTTTAGTAGTGGTTTGGACTTAAAGACATTTACAGTTAAAACAGTAGATACAAGTAATTTAAAAAGTGATGGAATAAGTAAATCAATCACGGCACAGCCACCTAAAGATGTTACTAATTTTAAAGTAGATAATGCTTTTAGTACAAGAAAGATTTTATCTTGGGACTACAACAAAGAAGATGATTTTAAATCTTTTGAAATTAGAATAGCAACAGGAAGCATTGACAGTTGGAATAATGCAACATCTATACATAAAGGAGAAATTCCTCAATCGCCTTTTGCTTGGGATTATGCAGGTTACAAACAATATACTTTATTTATTAAAGCTTTAGATAGTGGTGGCAATTATTCAATAAATGCAGATAGAATATTGTTTAATGTGGGTGATATGAGTTTAGATAATATTTTAACTACTGTATCGCAACAACCTACCTGGAGTGGAGATTTAACAAATGGTAGTGTTGCAGGTGGAAAATTATTAACATTAAGCGATAATACAAGTTTATATGCACAAACTAAAAAATATGGTAAATCATCATTTTATGATGGTGGGTTATTGTATATTCAAAATAATTTTTATAGCGGTGTTTCTTCTAATTTTTTATATGGTCGTAAAGTTCCTATTTTAGATTATATTTTTTATACTACTTTTCCTGCTGGTGGAAATGTAAAATTTACTTATGATATTACGGGTGATTTTACACTTAAATATGTAAAAGTTGGTGGAAATAGTTTTTATACAACTAATGAAGCCAATAAATATAACGGTGGTAATTTATATAGTGATTATACAAACTACACAGAATACAATAAGCCTTTTGCTGTTGAAAATGGAACTGTTATTAAATGGCAGCTGAAATCTACTGGTGGTGGAATGGTTGCAACTTCATTTAATGCAATTTGCGATGTAGAGGATAAATATGATTTATTGAATGATAAGGTTATTCCTATTGGTGGAATACAAATACCACCAACTAAATCTTTTTATCAAATTCAAAATGTTTTAGTAACTTTGCAAGGTGCTGGAATTCCAAGAGTTACATCAAAAAATCCAACGGGTGCAACTATTCAAATATTTAGCACAAGTGGAACAGATATTGGGGGTGTAGCAGATATTCAATATAAAGGCTATTGATATTTTGCTATAATTAAAATAAAAAGGATTTATGAATGGCAATACCAGAAATAAATGTACTTGGAAATCCTAATGTTACAGAGGGTAATTTTCAAATTGCGATTGAAGATTTAAGAAAATCTGTTATTGGAAGTGGAAAAGCTTACAATAGTTCAAATGCTTATTCACAATATGATACTTGTATTTATGGAGGTGTTGAATATTACTCAAAGATTGATTCAAATACTGGAAATACACCTGCTATTGGTGCAAACTGGGGAGATATGGCTGATTTAATTGCTTCGGTAGTTCATTTAACTGGAAATGAAACCATAGCAGGAACAAAAACATTTTCTACAAGTCCAATAGTACCAGTACCAACAACTGATTTTCAGTCAGTACCTTTAAAAAGCACAAATATAACAGTAAATGTGGGAGCTGGTCAAACATATACAACAATAAACCAAGCTTTAGAGTACTTGAGTGGATTTTACCCTATGTATAAAAAAAGTGGAGTTACAGCAACTATAAACTTAAAAGCTGGTTTTGTAATGGCTGAACAAGTTTTAGTTAGTGGAATTGATTTAGGTTGGATTACAATAGTTGGAGAAGATGCTGAAACTATAATAACACACACGGCTTTAACTACTGCTTTTAATAGTGCTAGTTACCCAGCCTTTGGAGTAGATAAAGGCGGAACAAGTCCAGTTATAGGGCAGCTTTTTAGATTTAATGTAGAAAAAGTGGGCGGTAATAAACACGGGTTAATGACTTTTGGTGCTGGAAGTAGTGCTGATGTTTTACCTAATAAAGGATTTATAGGAGCTGGAAATAATGGAATATTTGCAACAAGAGGTTCATCAATAAATGCTGAAGGTACAAATTGTAGTAATGCGGGACAATACGGGATATTTGCGAATAATAGTTCAACAATAAATGCTAACGGTACAAATTGTAGTAATGCTGGAACTTACGGGATATCTGCAGTAGCAGGGTCAACAATAAATGCCGATGGTGCAAATTGTAGTAATGCTGGAACTATTGGTATAAATGCAGATAGAGCTTCAACAATAAATGCTTTTAATGCACTAGTCCAAAACCAAACAACTGGAACTACTAGAATAAGAGTTGGAGCAGGTTCACATATTGGAGCAGCTAATGTAAACACGACTGGTGGAACTGTCGCAGTATTTAGTCAAGCAATAAATACATTAACTGGTGCAGGTATAATTTATCAATAAGGAAAAAATATGATAGTAACAAAAGAAAATGGAACAATATATACAAATGGATTAACAATAGAAGTAATCAACTGGCATAAAGAGGTTGGATTTACAATAGCAGATGTAAACAGACCTTTAACAAAAAATAAAGATGGCGATTACATAGATGATATTACAGCTGAAGAGATTGAAGCTGGTTATGAAGCTGTAAGAGGTTTTTTATATCGAGAAATAGCAGACCCTTTATTTTTTAAAGTACAAAGAGGGGAAATTGAGGAGAGTGTTTGGCTAGATGAAATCCAAAAAATAAAAGATGAAAATAAACCAAAAACAGAAACTAGCGATGAATCTTAACTTAATAGCTTTGTTTAGTTTAGGGGCTTTTTTTAGCTTTTTATCGTACTTAGTAACCACTTTAGAAGATATTGATTGGGGCATTTGATGGAAATTCTATTAAACAGATGGCGAGGTACTGGAAATATATTCAGTATCTCAATTTTTAATATAACTGGAACAATAATTTATGCTTTATATTTAGGACTACTGTTTGGTTTGCTTACGACTTGGTATGTAGGCTTATTGTCTTTAGGATTATTTCTACTGGGTGAATCTTTCGGGTGGGGAAAATGGGTAGGTGCTTTATGTTATCCTGAAACTAAAAAAGATTTAGAAAAAGAATATGAGGACAAAGAGGGTTATAATTTCCCATTTATTCATTATCTAGCTAATTTTATAACTCCTGAGAAAAAAGACTTTTTTAAATATTGTAACTTAGCATTATACTTTAGAGGATTTATTTGGGGATTATTTATATATCTATCTTTAGTTTTATTTGATTATATTTCATATTTAGAATACATTATTATTTCTATTATATATGGTGTTGGATTCCCTTTTGCTTGTTATCTAAGTAGAAAAAAATCATTTAACTATAAAAGTAAATTTATTTCAATAGTTGGCAAATGGGAATCACAAGAAGTCTATTATGGATTTATTCATTTTATATGTAATGCTTATATTATTTCAAAGGTATTTTATGGAATTTAGTGGATGGATAGTTGCTAATTTAGTAACTATCGTTATATTTTTTATTACTGTTGGATATTACAAAGGTAAAGTTGATACTATTATAAAAGACAATGAAGCTTTGCATAACAAAATGGATGCGTATCATAGAAGACTAGATACACATGGGGATGATTTAGTACGATTAAACACTAAAGCAGAGTTAGCAATAACAGCTAAAGAAGTAGATGAGAAATACTTATCTAAAGAGATGTTTAGACAATTTGAAAAACATATAGACAATAGATTTGATAGTGTTCAAGCTGGAATAGACAAGATTTTAAATTTTATAAATAAGGATTAGAAAATGGGAACGATATTATTAAACTTAGTGCTTAAACTTTTAACTAGCGAAGCTACAAAGACTTTAATAGGAATAGGTGTAAATAAACTTTTGGAGCATTCAAAAGATGGAATTACTAACGATGTTGCGAAAGTTATGATTGATGGAATTAGTAAATCTAAGGCTAATCCAACTTCTAAAGATGTTTTTAATGATGCTTTAAAACTATTGGATAAATAATGCAAATTTCAGAAAAAGGACTTAATCTAATTAAGAAGTTTGAAGGATTTAGCTCTAAGCCTTATTTATGTCCTGCTAATGTTCCTACAATCGGTTTCGGTTCAACATATTATGAAAATGGTATGTTAGTAACTTTAGATGATGATTCTGTATCTGAACAAAGAGCAACGGAAATATTAAAGTTTACAACTGATAAAATGTATGGTTCTTTTGTTAATAAAGCCGTTAAAGTTAAATTAAATCAGAATCAATTTGATGCTTTAGTTTCTTTTGCTTACAACTTAGGAAATGGAAATTTACAACAATCTACTCTATTAAAAAAAGTAAATAGCAATGACTTTATCGGTGCTTCACTTGAATTCGAGAAATGGAATAAAGCAGGTGGAAAAGTTTTAAATGGTTTAACCAAAAGAAGAACAGCAGAAAAAGAACTTTTTTTAAGTTAATTTTAAAATACTATAATATATAATATGTTTCAAAGCATAATGACGGATAGAAAATATCGGTTGAGGTTCGATTCCCAACTACTCCTAGGGGTGGTAGCTAATGGCTTAGTGTTATGCTTTTTTAAGTATATAAATAATAGGACTTAATGCCATATTATTTCATTTAATTCTCTTTGATAATCTTTTATTTTTTCCATTTCTTTTTCAACATTATCTTTTTTTCCAACTCTCAACTGGTATTTAAGAATATTACCTTTTAAGAACCCTTTATACTCTTCATTTGTTAAGCATAAAGAAATAACATCAATAGCTTCAAAGTCATTCCATAATTCATAATGTTTTGAATTTGGATTTTTAGCTTTGTTATCAATCAACTGAAACCCCTTCACTAGGTGGAATTAAAGCATCTTCAATAGATAAAGTTGCCTTTTTTGTTTCTAAAGCGTTTATAACCTCTTTTGGATAGTCAAAATGAGATGACTTGATTAACATTTGGTTAATCTCAAATAATCCCATTGTTTCAATTTTATTTAAAATGTTATCCATTTAAACAATCCTCAAATAAAAATTTATGTGTTTCTGGCACAGCTTCAAGCATTGCTTTAGCTAATAATTGAATTTCCCAAAGAGCGTGTTTTGATGTTCTTAGTTCTAAAAAGTTTTGTAAACTTCTAGCGTTAATTGACATAACTAAACTTGTTTTATATGCTTCAATCATTCCATATTTTGCAACATCGTTTTTTCTGTTCAAAACTAATACTCTGAGTTCATTTAAGCAATATATATTATGAGTATCTACTAACTTATCACCAGTAAAAACTATATATTTTCTTGCTCTTGTATTGTTTTTGTCATCTTCTTCTACAAAATCAATTTCGTTTTTTAACTCATCTAATGTGTATCTGCTACTTTTAACGGTATAAGATGAAACTCTATGCCTACAAAGCTCTTGAAGTACAGCCCTTGAAATTCCGTCAATATCAAAACTAAAAACTATATGCTCAATAGTAGATGCGTGTTTTTGAACATTAGCAACTTTATTAATTCTACCCTTTTGCTTTTCAATATCTTCATTTGGAGTATTTGAATAGCATTTGCATATTGCTATATCTGCTACACTCAAAGGTGTAGCGTTTAATAATTTAACTTCCATTAAATAATCCTAAAATCCAAAGTCATCTTCAACTTCAACCTCTGGAGCAACTAAAGGAGGTAGTTTATCATTTAATGAACAATAAGTGTATTTATCAATATTGTAGCCCATTGCAGTATCTCCATTGTTTTTAGTGTATTCTCTACCTTTTACCGACACTTCTACATATCTACCAGCAAGTAGCTCCATATCTACTGAATTATCAACTTTCAGTCCTGCAAATAACTCTGCTATTTTTCTTTTACCATAAGATGCAATAAAATACAATTCACTATGATTTAACATATTTTTTTCTGCATCTAATTTATTAAAACCTGCATAATTAATTCTTACTTTGATACTTCCATTTTTATCAAAACCATCTTCTTTTACTTCAACAATTTTAAGAATAAAGTCACCCTCTTTATCTATGTTTACAGACAAGTCCTCAATCTCGTTTAAATTTACTACTAATGCCATTTATATTTCCTTATTTTCAAATTGATTTACATAGTTAAGTAATTCATCTTCATCACTTACTAATTTTTCTAAAGTTTCTATTGTATCATTTAATTGATAGTATCTTGCAAAATCTTGTACATCTGTATCACTAAAATTAAGCTTTTTTAACTTCATTTTTAGTTGCACTTTCATAGCTTTAATATCTTTTTCTGTATCAACTATTTCTGCTGTTTCTATAACCTCTTGAGTATCATCGCTTCCATAAATATCAAGTGCTTCATCATCACTTAAAAATCCATCATATGCCTGTGGATAAATAGCTTTAATTCCTTTTGATAAAACTCTACTTCTAAACATATCTTCGGGATTTTTTAAATAGTTATCTTTATATAATCCAGCTCTTTTTGCCTGTTCTATGGTATATTTCATTGTTATAGAATCACCATCTGGAGCTATCAATTCTGCTTCTGCATATTTATCATCTGTATGAATCCATTTGCATCTTCCACCTGCTTTTTTAAAATCTCTATAAGCAGTTTCTGTTTTTTTAGTTGGCTTAGCACCTATAATGTGAAAATCTTGCATAAACTTAGTTGCGTTCATTCCCATATCTTGAGATGCTATACACGCTGCCATCGCTTGGGCTTGATTCTTAAACCCATAAAAGTTGCTTTCATATGCAACTTTTGCTACCACTTGAAGTTCGCCCATACTTCTTACTATTAAATTACTCATTTTATTCCTTTTATTTTACACTTAAACTAACATTTTCAGCAAACGAACAACCTGGAATTTCAATCCCATTTTCTAAAGCTTCTTTAATAGCTTTTTTATCAGCTTTTTTTTCAATTCTCACATAATTTCTTGGCAATTCGTTCTCATCTGCAACTTGTACTGCTTTTGATTTTCTTAGGCTAAATGTAAAAATATCAGTTTTAATAGTTTTACCACTTGCAACTAAAGATAACTTCATAAGCTCTTTTAATCTATCTGTTTTGTTTTCGATAGCTTTAGCTTTATCACTTAATCTTTTAGACTCTTTTTTTAATGCTTCAACTTTTGCACTATTTTCTAAAATCCACTTTTGGCAGTTATCTAACTTGTCATTTAAAGATAACTCAAGTTCTTCAAAAAGCTTATTTATAGTTTCTGAATTGTCGATTATCTCACCCGTTTCTTCATTAAACTCAATATCGTTCTCTAAAATATCTCTTAGCGTGTAAAATTGTTGGTTTAGGTCGAATAAATTACTCATTGTTTACCTGTCAATAAAAAATATAACTCTTCATTCATATCATCATTAACATATACTTTATTACTTCCAGTAAAAGTCATAAAATATCTTCTTAACTGTTTAATACTGATAGAATTAAAAGCCATTTCTTCGTTAGCAAATTGCAACTTTTCATTTTCTATTTCTAGTTTATGATTTTTCAAACTAAGCTCTATATTTTTATTTGTAGCATTTATGTATGCTTCAATTAAACTATCACTCATTCTAATCTCCTCTTTTAAATTTAAGTGCAAAACACTTAGTAAAGTGTAATAATAAAGATTTTCACATAGATACTACTTACACTTTACTAAATGCTTGTATTGAAATTATACTAATCTAAACTTAAATTATTATAAAATTTTATAACATTTTAGATAAATTATATTCTTTTAATAATTTTTCAAATCTTTCTATCGAAATATTATTTAATTTAATTCTGTCAGTATTAAAATTTTTAATATTTCTTTTCTCTTTGAAATATATAGTAAGTGTTTTACTGCCTACTATATAATCAAGACTTTTTATGTCTTCTATTTTAAACAATGTGATTTAATTCTTTTTCAACATTTCTATTTAAAACATCTTCGAATTTATTAGGGTATCTTTTTAATAATTTCCAGATATTATCTTTTCTACAATCTTCTGGGCTATATTCTAATGCTTCTAATAATTGGTATAGATACCACATCAAATCTCCACATTCTTCTTTTAAGTTTTGAATATTTAAATCTCTTCCATAAAATTTATGTTTTTTAAGAGCATCTAAAATCTCTCCACTTTCAGTTACTAATCCATAAGCCATATGCTCTATTAAGTCATTTTGTGTACTTAAAGTTCTTTTTGCTTTTTCCAAATATTCTAATTCATTCATTTTATACCCTTTCTAACTATTAAATTTTTACTAATTAAATAGTTTTGTATTTCTTTACATTTTTCATAAACATCTTTTCTAATCATTTTTTTAATGTTTATACCATTAATACTTTTTCTAAATGAAAATGCACTATCTTTTGTTTTAAAACACTCAAATATTAAACTTGTTTCATTATCACATAGAAACATTTTGACATCTAAAAGAGTGTTTAATCTTGTTGTAACCTCTTCTAATAATCTAACATAATCCAGGTGATGATATTGACTTCTTGATAAATTCATAACCTGCTCGTTATCCATATCAAACATTTGTTTTATTTGTTTTTTTGCTTCTACTTGTTGTTTTTTTGACCACATTTTACATATCCAACTTATTTAAAACTGCTGTTATGTACTTTTCTGTATCAAAATGCACACCTCTTAAAGTGTTGCTTCTTGCTAATTCTCTAAGCATTAAATCATAGTCATAGTGTCCAAATTTAGATTTTAAGATTAAATCATTTTTTTCTCTAATTAAATATATTAAAATAGATAACATACATAAATAAGGACTTCCATCTTTATCTGCAAAATATTCAGAGTCAAAACTTACAAACTTTCTATAAACTTTATCAACTAGAACTCTATCTGATTTTGACAATAAAGTAGGTTTATTTTTTTTGAAATATTTTATAATCTCTAAAGTATGTTTATAAAAAAACTCATCTTTTGACCTATCTTCTGTCATATCTTTTGTTATTTCAGCATAACCATATAACAAAGCTTTAAGAACTATTATTTTTAATTTTTCGTTCACTAAAATAATCCTCCCTCTTCTTTTGAATAATCTCTAACCACTTCAATATCATTAATAACCATTAAATCAGTTATTTCAATTTCAGCACCATTTGATAATATTAATTTATCATCAATATCTAAAACTTTTCTTTTTTCACCATCATAAACCACATCATCATTTTTATTTATGTTTACATAGTTTTTGTCAAATATAATCATTTTGATACTCTATTTCCATATCTTTGCATAAATACAATAGTTACATTATCTCTAAGAGTTTTAAGCGATTCAACCTCTGATGGCGAACAATAAATAATCCCTTCTTTAACATATAATTTAAACATATTATAATCACTATTTGCCATATAAAAATCATTCATTTCCAAACTATACTTTAGTTTTTTTGCATAATCAATAGTGCCATTCATAGCATTTAAACAAGTATCAGCAAACAATGCACTTGCAAGTGCAACAATTAATATTAACTTTTTCATTTTTTACTCTTCTATTTCATCTATTGAACATTCAGTGCAATCTTCTATTTCATTTTTTGCACAATATCCATAATGTTCATCTAAAAAATCAAGTTTATCATCATTATTATCTAAGTTCATAAATTCATTATAGTGTTCATCTGTCATGTTTAAAATTGATTGATTACACCAAAGCTCAACAAATACTCTTACTTTTTTCATTTCTTAATCCCCTTTAATTTTAAAATTATCTCTACCAGCAGGTCTTTATTATCACTGGTAGTGTTCATTTTATGTAAAATGTATTGACTTTCAATTTGTCCACCTTTTGTTATAAAGTAGATAGAAAAATTACCTTTTTCGTATTCAATATGAATAACTTTGTCTGTTTTTTCAAGTTCTGTAATTATGTTAATTACTAAACTGCATAGGATTTTTTGTGTTGTCATTTTAGTTCCTTTAATATCCATTCACACGCTTTAAATATTGCTTCTGGTTCAGTATTAGCATAATGTGTAAATTTACAATCCAATACATCCGAATATATATCACATAGACTTGTATTTTCATCTCTAATACAGCTAAGCAATTCACATTCTTTACTCAAAGCCCATTCTTTACATTTGTGAGCTAACTCGTAAATGTTGATAGATTTACTATATAGTTCTTCTTTTATTGGACAGCGAACTTGCATCGTTAAATTATTATTTGATATTTCACTGATATAAAAAGATTGTATATCTAATTCTAAAACTTCACCCAATAACTCTTTTGAAATTTCCATCTTAAAACTCCCAACTCTCATATTTTGTGCTCAAAACAAATAACTCCCAGACATTTGCAACAAAAACAACTTTTGTAACTTTTCCGTTTTCTATAATTTTGATTGGCATTTTAAGTCCTCTTTCATACTGTTTATATTTTCTAAACTAACCTTTTTATTATTTAAAAAATCAATAGCACTTTTTAAATAGTTAATAGAATGATTTACTTGATTAATATCATAATTGCTTGATAGCTTATTATAATCAAGTAAATTAATTTCTTTTTCTTGATTGCAAATACTTTTTAACTCATCATAATGAAACTTTTTATCTGTTATTATTTTAATTTCTTCGTGATTTAATTCACATAAATAAGTATAGTTTTTAGTTATATTTAATATTTTCATCTTTATCTCCTCTTTTGATATATAGAATTATTACATAGTTAAACTTAAATTATTATAAAATTTTAAAATAAATTAATTAAATATCAATTTTTTTGTATAAACTATTATTGAAGTCCATTTTTTTTGATGTAGCTTGATAAACTTGATGCGATATTGCATTGCGTACTAATAAAAATATTACCTTATTAGTTTTACTTCCATTGATGTTGATAATACGCTCTCTACGCTGTATAAACTTAGCACCTGAATAATCACTACTAAAAATAATAAAGTGCCTAGAATGGCTTAAATCAACCCCTTCTGCGTTGGCATTACTTGAGTATATTTGTGCTTTCTTAAAATGCTTTTTCAATAGCTCTCTTTCGTGTACAAAATGGCTCATTATGGAAATATCAAAATCATCTCCAAAATGTTTTTTAATATAGTTTATTTTTTCTAAATTTCCTATTTCATAGTATTTATCATCTACTTTCACAGTTCCACCTTCCAGGGAGTGAAGTACAGTCCTAAGCTTCATCGTAGAATCGCAAACAATCTTAATAATTTTCCCGTTTACATCATAAACGCTAACTACTTTTTTCTTTTGTAGATGGTTATAAATCTTTTTAGTTCGCTCTTCTAAATCAATATAATGTATTTCATCTTCTGCATCTACATTTATTCCAGCATCTTTCTGTGTCATATAAACGCTAAATTTATTTATTTCTTCAATAAGATCAGGTTTGCATTTATCATAAAACTTTAAATTTCGTCCTGCTATAAATTTCTCATAAGGTAAACCCCACTCTTTATGAAATTGATAAAAAGATTTAAACTCACTAAATGGACTGTATTTAGTTATGTAGCATTGATGATAAATACCTGACGGGCTTTCTACTATTGCTGTTCCAGATAGTAGTATTACTTTTTTATCGTACGCTAAATCTTTAATGAGTTTAGTTCTTCCACTTGGCTTAGGAAAAGCAGATAAATTATGAGATTCATCGATAATTACAAAATCATAATCTTCTTTAGTTAATTTTCCTATTTGTTCATAGTTAGTGATTTTATAAGTTTTAGTCATAAGTTTATGGAACTTTTCCCAACCACTAATTGCATTTTTTTTAGTTAAAACTAAAATACTTTTAACATCTTCTAATTGTTCAGCTACTAAAATTGAGGTTAGAGTCTTGCCACTTCTGGGAAGTCCTTGCAAGTAACACATTCCTATATTATTTATAATGTTTAAACAATCTTTTGACTTTTCTATTTGGTGTGGTAATGGTTTCATTGATTATCATCTTTGAATGTAGCTATCCATTTTGTCTTATGTTTAACTGCTACTATATTCTTCTTTTTCCACACTAACCAATCATTTATTTCAGCTTCTTCATCTTCATTATATATGGCTTTAATTGTATCCATTACATAATCAAATCTTACATCTTTTCTCTTTATAATTAACTCTATTTTCATTTAATCCCCCTAATTATATTTTCAACTTCTTCTAAACTTGAAACAACAAACGCTAAACCACCATTTTTGATTATCTCCTGGATATGGTGTTGCTGCAATTCACTTACTGTTTTTTCTTTACCTGATGCTTTTACTTCAAAAGCTATAAATATTCCTTTATAGCAACAAATTAAATCAGGAACTCCTGACTTATTTGTGCTAATAGTTTTAATTACATAAGCTTTATCTTTTAAATACTTAATTATTTTTGCTTGTATTTTTGATTCTAGCATTTAGATTCCCATTTGTTGCAACAGAAGTCACTTGTTATTTGCATTTTAGAATCGTGCAGATATTCTTGTTCATTATCTTTATTATTACATAAAGCGATACAATCTATAAAATCATAATAACTATAATTACAACCCTCACAACTTCTATTTTGTAATGCTTCAAGTTCTGCTATTGCTCTAATAATATTTAATATGGGTAGTTTATATTTTTCTTGACTATTGTCCATTTTTACTATTTTTGAAGCTGATTCAAGTTCTTTTAGTCTTCCTTTTAATATCTCTAACACTTTCAACTCCATATTAAACCCTTTCATCTTTCATTTCATCATACTTTCTATCTTGATAATCGCTAATAAAATGCTCAAATTTTTCTTCAATAAACTCATCAAAATCCATAGGTATTTTCATTGTTGTATCTAGCATTTGAAGATAATCTTCATAAGCATCTTCTAGTTTGTTGTAGTTTTTATTGAGCCATTGGTCGTAAGTTATCATCTATCCAACTCCTTTAATAATTCATCAAAATATCTCATAAGATAATCTAAATTATCATATAAAACGCCTGTTCTTTTCATTCCTTCATAACTTAATGTATATCCTTCAATTTTAGATAAAGCTTTAATGCAGTTAATTGCTTTTTCTCTTTCTGATTCTTGTACTTTTTGACTCATTTTAATATTCCTTTATAAATTTTAATAGTATTCTCAACTATATAATTGTTATTCTCAATCCCTTTGTAATGCTTAATTGCTTTTCTTAAATCTCCATTATATTTATCTAATAAAAACTTAATTATCATACTTGAAGCTTCAAGGCTATTAGGATTAACATCTCCTATTACATCAAACCAATAAGAAGGCTTAATCCCTGCAATTCCAACAGCAGTAACATCATTTTTTTTGTGTGCTGCATTGTAATTTAAGTTACTCTCTGTAAACGCAACTACTAAGGTTATTTTCTTGTAGTTGCTTGGAACTTTTCCAAATCTGACTTAATCCTATAAAGCTCTTCAAACTCATCTAATTCACTATTTAAACTACCCACATTGTCCTGGCAAATAGTTAATCTTGTATCATATTCAATAACCATCTTTTTAAGACCTCTATTGTTTGCATAAGATTCTCTTAACTCTAATTGTAAAGATTCTATTTGCTTGTTTTTTTGATGATTAATATTTAATCCAGTGCCTAGAATTACTATTGCACTAAAAATTAATCCTATTTTTGTTAAATCTTTTGTCATTATTGTATTCCTATTACTTTATAATTATTCAGTTTATATTTACCATTTGGCATTCTTGGCAAATCTTCTATTGAAAAGCTACTTTTTCTAAAATAAGGTTCAAATATTGGGTTAAAATCGTCTTCATATTTTCCATCTTCAATTAACTTATCCCCACCTTTTCCATCTTCACTTAATGAAGCAAATATTTTATTTCCTTGACTGTCTAACATATCAGGGAAATGTATTGCTAATGTTGGGGGGTCTATTCTAATATTGTGTACTGTTACAAAATCACCATTTTTATATAAATATCCAGTGATATATATATCACTATCTATCTTTTTCGCTCTATAAATTGGTATATTCATTTTCTTATACTCCTAAATAAGATTTATATGTTTGAAATATTGTTTTACTGTACCCATTAACTGGCTGTAATAAGACAAATTTATCTTTTACCTCTAACAATTTGTAATTGTCATTTTTACCTTTATATACGCAACCAATCTCTAAAGATTCTGTATCTTCATAGCTCATAAAACCTAAAACTTTTTTAAACATCTTATTCTCCTCTTTGTTTTCTTAAAGTAATTATATACGCTTTTAGCTTAAATTATTATAAAATTTTAAAATAAATATTAAAATGTATCAAAAAAAGCAAATTCTTCTGCATTAAATTCTATTTCTTGTGGAGCTTCTTTTTTAATTACTGAATATTTTGCCTTATTGCCGCTTTCGCCGTTCCATTTGATAACTTCCTTATTGTTTATAATCGTATTGAATATAAAATCACTTCTTAATTTCTCTACTTTTCTATCTTTTCTTGTTGCTTTAAAGTGCCTTTTAATATCGTACATTGATACTTCTTGTTTAATTGATATAAAGTCGATTATCTGCTCTTTTGTAATATCTACTTCATTGCTATCATTCTCTTCTTCTCGCTCTTCATCATCTGAACCATCACCAATAAATTTAGCCTTAAAATTACTTATTAACAGTTCTTTAGCATCAATATCCATAGTTGCAATATCACATATATAACCAAACCTTGCTTTGTCTCTAAATAGTTTTAATTTAGTTCCTTCTCTAACTAATCCAAATGTAGCATCTGTATCTCCCGTTATTTTTTGCGACCCTTGAAAGATTGGACGCCCATCATCGCCTTTACTTTTGTTTGAGTGATGAACTATTATTACAGTAGCACCGAATTCAATTACTAACCTATTTGCTAAAGCAATAAATGGAGCTACATCATTATCATTTTTAGTTGATTTACCATTTAAAAACCTTGTAAGCGTATCAATTACGATTAAAACATTTTCACCTTGACCATTAAAAGTGCATAATCTTCTCATCTCATTTTCCATCTCATCTATTGCAGATAGTGCAGAAGTCCAATAGGTTACATCATTCCCAAACTCACCCATAAAGCCATAAATCCTATCTTTTAAAACAGAGGGAGGATTATCAGCATCAAAATATATAACTTTATCTATCTTCTTTTGTTGTATAGATTGTTTAATAATTGCTAAAATTAAAGTTGATTTACCTTGTCCAGGGTCGGAATGAATAACTGTACTTGTTCCTTTATAAATAAACTGTTCAAATAAAGCTTCAACATTTGGTTTTGAGTCTAAAAATTCTAAAGTTAGTATTTTATTTTTATTAATCCCATCTTCCCAAGTTCCACTTGTTTTAGTAACTTCAATAAAAGCTTTTAAAAACTCTTCTAAACTCTTGAAGTGATATAAATAATCACTAAAATCTTTTGACTCACATTTGCTAAATGTTCGCATTAAATTATGATTAAAATAAGTTTTATTACCTACAAAATTGTCATGAATCGTTTTAATTATATTCTCACCGAAATCATCAATAAAAATAACTCTTTTGTTTTGCAACAGTAAATAATCTTCTTCACTAAACTTATAATTTTTACTATAAAGTGCTAATACATCAAAACCACATAAACAAGCCGTTAAATAATCTCTTGCACCCTCTACAATTAAAATAGTATCTTTACCTGTTAATCTGCTGTATAAGTATGATGATTTAGTTGTAGGCAATGTACGCCACTTTATCATCTTGTTTTGTTCTTCATCAAAATAGTATCTATACTTCATAGTATAAAACTCATTTGAACTATTTGGGAATCTATGCGTTGTAGTACCTTTAGAATCTACAAACCGACTAATAGATTTAAAGTAATTAATATCATCGCTATTAGCGTCTTTAAATACCCACAGTGGAGCTATTGTTTTTAATTGTTCGATATGACTATCAATAGTTAAATCAATTTCCGAATGAACTACATTATTGAAGAAACATTTATTTAGAATTTCTTGGCTCATATATTCTTTATCAATAGTTTTAACTTCTATTGGTTTAAAATAAATATCTTTTTCAACCTCTCTATCAATACCATACATTTGACAAAGTTTCTCAATAGCTTCGGCTTTAGTTATATTATCTGAATCTACTACAAAATCAATACAGTCCCCACCACTTGAAGAACCGAAATCGAACCAACTTTGAGTATCTCTATATAATTTTAAACTTGATGTTTTTTCTACCCTTAAACAATTATTTTTTGTATTTACTAAATTGCCACGCCCAAAAGGACTGCAATTATATTTATCAGCTAAATCAACAATATCAATAGTTTGTTTTATTTTTTCAATGATGTTATTTTCCACTGTTTATATCCATTAAGTGTTTTTTACTTTCAAATTCAGTATATGCCATATAAGCTTCAATTTCTGTATTAAAAGAACCTATATTTTTTTTCTTACCGTTTACTCTTGTTGATGCAATCCACTTACTAGATGCTTTACTCCAATGTACACCCTTATATTTTGATGTAGCTTCTTTTTTAGTTTTAACAGCATATTTTGTAACTGGTACAACTTCATCTTTTTTACAAAAGCAAAATGATTGTTTTAGCATAGCAAATATATTAGCTATGAAGCTTTTAATGTTTAACTTTGGTTTGTGATTGTTTTGCATTTTTTTAACTTTCAGACAATTAAAAAATTTAAGGGGATTTAAAAAAGAGTGCCTAGTTCTTTTTAATCGGTCAAGCCCTTTATAGAATGGGAGAACTAGGCGAACGACCCACTCTATAAAAAACTTACGAGAATCTTATCAAAAAACAAATAAAATGAAACTTAATTTGAATATCTTTTCACTCCAAATAAAATAATTATTTTAGATAAAAGTTCCATATTACCACCCATCAAAACCCCTATATATAAATAAATTGGTATATTGGAATATAATAATAAACTCCAATATATGGAATAAAATATGGTTAGATACACAATGCTTGTCAGCAGTGTATCTAAAAAATGGAATAAAGTCAAGAGAAATAACGAAAAACGGCAAAAATTTGTGATTTTTAGTTATGGAATAAAACTACTTTAATTCCATAGGGGAAAATTATTATTTTTT
>JACCEC011950302.1_pt1 | contig 28209 bp, 23 predicted proteins | sample 7450121 | NCBI WGS metagenome assembly JACCEC01 (sample SAMN15323455, study PRJNA562643) | freshwater metagenome | isolation source: river surface water | place: USA:Blue River Watershed | collected 2017-08-18 | reverse complement strand
CTAAATGCTTTTTATGCAGTTTAATATTGTTTTTTATGGCAATATCATATAAAGCATCTTTTAATCCATCTTCAAGTCCGCCCCATTTGCTAACTGTGTCAAACGACAATCGAATGATGGGAAAAGTCTGCGACCAATCCCATTTATCATAAATCCAAAGTCCTTTGAATAAGTCTTTGCTACCTGAAAATATTTCTGCAATGGTATCTAATGTCAACGATTTACCGAAACGGCGAGGGCGCGATAGAAAATAATAACCTTCTATTGGTGCGCAGATGTTATAAATATAGCTTGTTTTATCTATGTATATCGCATCATCTCGGCGTATGCCTGCAAAATATTGACGACCAACAGGTAAATTGCGTAATTTTTCCATTTTTCTATGATTTATTGAATGTTTAGGCAAAAATAACACTTTTCTAAGCAATTACTCAAAAAAATCTAAAATGCGGATTTAATCCATTTTCTGCACAATTCAAAATCATTTATCTACAATTCAACGGTTTTTTATTTGACATACTTACCATATATTGACTAATTTTGGATTATTATCTGAATACACATAGATATTTATTACTATAAATGAAATTAAAATATTTAAGCTGTTTTGTCGCGTTTCTAACACTTGGCTTTTATTCAAAAGCGCAAGATGCACATTTTTATATAGGCTTATTTTTTGAAAATAAAAGTATAAAAATAGCTGAAAACCAATGGTTTATAACAAAAAATGGAGATTCTATCCAATTTTCAAATATAAAATTGTATTTATCTAATATAGCCTTGAAAAATGAATTTGGAAACGTAATACCAGACAATCAAAAGGCACATTTATTAGATTTTGAGGACGCAGAAACCTACCATTTAAAGTTAAATCTACACGACAATACCCCCCTCAGTACTGTGCATTTTTGTCTCGGTATTGATAGCACAACAAACGTTTTAGGTGCGCAAGCAGGCGATTTAGACCCCACAAAAGGTATGTATTGGGCTTGGCAAAGTGGTTTTATCAATTTCAAAATAGAGGGTATAAGTCCTCAATGCCGCACCCGTAAACAAGCATTTCAATTTCATATCGGCGGTTTTTTATCACCTTTTTATGCGATGCGAACCTTGACGTTTGCACTGCCAAAAAGTGTTGCTAATACATGGTTGATTCGGATAGATTTGGCGCATTTTTTTGAAAAAATACACCTTTCTGAACAAAATCAAATCATGCAGCCCAATAAAAATGCTATGCAAATGGCTGATTTTGCTATTAAAATGTTCGAGGTCTTGGCTTATGAAAAATAGATTTTGGCAAGGTTTAATTTTATTATTTATTGGCTGTTTTATGGCTGCTTTCAATCCCATAAAACAAACGGCTTTGCCTTTTGTGATACCACAAGGTTGGTCAAAACCTATATATGATTTTTCAAAAAATCCACCTACTACTGAGGGGGTCAATTTGGGAAGACATTTATTTTATGAACCGATTTTATCGCGTGATTCGACTATTTCTTGCGCAAGTTGTCATTTACAAGCTACAGGTTTTACACATGTTGACCACGATTTGAGTCATGGTATTGATGATAAAATTGGTACACGCAATTCACCTGCGCTAATAAATTTGGGTTGGAATAAATATTTTATGTGGGACGGCGCAGTAACTCACCTTGATATGCAGCCATTAGCCCCCCTCAGTAGTGTGGTCGAAATGGACTTAAATATTACAAAAGTTGTTGAAAGATTAAATCAATCAAAAAAATATAAAACGTTGTTTTTCAATGCTTTTAATGATAGTTTGGCAACAGGGCAACGAGTTTTATTAGCATTTTCGCAGTTTTTGTTACAACTTAATTCTTATAATTCTAAATATGATAAGTTTGTCAGAAAAGAAGAAGGAACAACATTTACACCACAAGAATTAAACGGTTTATATTTATTTCGACAGCATTGCGCTAATTGTCATACCGAACCATTATTTACAAACCAAGATTTTGAAAATAATGGTTTGCCAATAGATACCACGTTAAACGATTGGGGTAGAAAAAACATCACGCAACGCCAAGAAGATGCCCTAAAATTTAAAGTGCCGACCCTTAGAAACATTCAATTTACTTACCCTTATATGCACGATGGGCGATTTAAAAAATTGCGCGAAGTTGTGAATCATTATGATAAAGGGATTCAAAAAAGCCCCACTTTATCTAAAAAATTAACTATACCAATGAATTTATCAAGTAAGGAAAAAACGGATTTAGTGGCGTTTATGCTCACTTTGACAGACTCGACTTTTCTTTTTGATAAGCGTTTCAATTTTCCAAAATAATATTTATAAATATTTGATATTCAATTACATTTCTTTATTTTCAATTAGCTTTATGATGAAAAAAACGGCTTTATTTCTTATTTTCGGTGGATTGTATGCAAATGCACTTTCTGCACAAACCAACCCTGCAATAACCTCTTGGTTGCAAAATACAACCAGAGTAGGCAGCTATTATACGCAAGGAAACTCCACACCGATTAGCAATAACATATTAGTAAATTGTCAAAAAGTGGAATATTCGGCGAGTAGTGTCTATATTACAACAAAGGGTATTCCTTCCTATCCAACGGGCCCCTTTTTAGACGGCAATCCTTCGCAAGCAACTAACCAAAATGCGATTTTTAGATTTCCACTTACGCCACAAGTGCAGGTAGGAACTAAAACCTCAACAACAGGGGGTAATATTGGCGTTTTCATCAATGGGGTAGCCTTATTTGACTATCGTGATGGGGTGGCTTGGAATAGTACCACTAACGCGCTTTGTGGCGGACCGGGCAACCCTACTTGTCCGGGGGGCATGGCTACGGTGCAAGCATGGAATCGAGATGCCGTTGTTGCAGAACGCGCAGGATTTGACTGTTCAAAAGGACACCCTGCTATGGGCAATTATCATCATCATCAAAATCCAAGTGCATTTGATTTGGATTTGACAGTCATTTCGACTATTTGCAACTTATACGATGCTGACGGTTTGTATAAAATAGACCCCACTAAACATTCTCCTTTAATTGGTTTTGCGTATGATGGCTACCCCATTTATGGGGCTTATGGCTATAAAAATACCAATGGTACAGGCGGCATTACTCGCATTAAAAGCAGCTATCAGTTACGAAATATTACTGTTAGAACACATCATGCAGACGGTACAGATGTTAGTGACGGGCCCGCGGTAAATACAACCTATCCTTTGGGCTATTTTAGGGAAGATTATGAGTATATTGCGCACCCTAACGACCCCGATTATTTAGACATTCACAATGGTCGTTTTTGCGTTACACCCGAATACCCTAATGGTACTTATGCCTATTTTTGTACGGTAAGTGCTAATCATAACTCAGCGTACCCGTATGTAGTTGGGCCCACCTTTTATGGCGTATATGCCAATCGAAAAGTAACTACGATAAGCGAAAGTACAACGGTTTACGCCCCTACGACTTCAATTTCAGCCGCTGAGTTTGATAATTTAAGTATTAAAATTTTCCCTAATCCAAGTAGTGATTTAGTGGCTATTCAAGTAGGTAATTTAGTAAAAGAAGATTTGACCGTAGAATTATATGATATATCAGGACAATTACTAAAAACAACAAAAGTAAATGCAGGTCAAACGGTTGCTTACTTCGATACGCAAACATTGTATATGGGAACATATTTTATCAAAATATCTAATGGCAAGTTGAGTACAAGCCGAAAAATTATTGTTACAAAAGATTAGTTTTATACCCCCTCAGTAAGCTATCAAATTAATGCTGTTGAATAATTTATTTTTATAAATTATTGTAAATCAATTATTTAGTTTGTTTATTTAACAGCATTAATTTTATTTTAAATATAAAAATATTTTAAAATGAAAAACACTTTTCTTTTAGCGTTACTTTTGATAGGATTTATCAAATATGCTTCGGCTCAATCCAATACTATATTGATTATCGCCGATGATATGGGTACTGATTATTGTGGTTTTTACGAAGATGCCGCCGATACTGCCAAAATGCCTAATATTCGGTCATTACTTAGTCGGGGAGTGCGTTTTAAAAATGCTTGGGGTACGCCTTTGTGTTCTCCAACGAGAGCAAGTATTATAACAGGGCGTTATCCATTTCGGCATGGGGTCGGAACGGTGATTGATAATATGAGCTTGAGCGATTTAGATACTTCGGAAATGGCATTGCCCAAACTATTGAGAAACAATGCGCCTACTCGTTTTTCAACGGCTCAAGTTGGCAAATGGCATTTAAGTAAACAATCAACAGCGACCCTAAATTATCCTAAAATTTTTGGATATGATTATTTTTCGGGTCTTTTTGTGGGAGCTATGCAAAATTATAGCAATTGGACAAAAATCACAAATGGCGTTAGTAGAACGGTTACTACCTATGCCACCACAGAAACCGTTAATGATGCTATCAGTTGGTTAGATACCGTTCAGCGTAGCAAACCTTTCTTTTTATGGATGGGTTTTAATGCGCCTCATTCGCCATTTCATAGCCCTCCCGATAGTTTGCATACCGTTCAAGGTTTGACAGGTACGACACAACATATTAATCAAAACCCAAAACTATATTACAAAGCCATGATTGAGGCTTTGGATACAGAAATTGGGCGACTTATTAGCTATTTACATGCTACTAACCGTTTCCAAAATACCAATATCATTTTTATTGGCGACAATGGACAAGTGCGACAAATATCTCAAATAAATGATTTGACGCATGTAAAAGGTACTTTGTATCAATATGGTGTGCGCATACCGTTTATTATTTCGGGCCCGTCTGTTGTGCAACCCAATCGCGTTAGCGATGCTTTGGTAAGTGTAACGGATTTGTATTCAACCATTTTAGAAATGAGTGATTTTACAAATTGGTCTAATTCGATACCCCTCAGTAAGCAGCCAACTGACGCGCAAAGTATTCTCCCGATTCTAAAAAATACGGCTACTCAAGTCCGCACTTGGAATTTTACGGAACAATTTAAAGCTACTCCCGATTCGATTGACGGCAAAGCAATTCGGAACAGTATTTATAAATTAATTCATTTTGAAAATAATAAACAAGCATTTTACAACTTGATAACCGACCCCAATGAGCAAACTAACCTATTGACACGCACTTTAACAAGCACAGAATTAAGCAATTATATAAGTTTATGCAATCAACTATTTAATTTGGTGGGAGGTGCTGTTCCTCGTTGCATCATCTCGAAAGTAGATGATATACAATCTATTGTTAAAGTATATCCTACTATTTTTTCCCAAAATATTACCCTCGAAACAGCCGAACCTATTACATATACTTTATATAACTCAATGGGTCACAATGTTTTGGCAGGTAAGGGTATAGGGTCAATGAACATTAGTCTTTCCGATATACCACAAGGCATTTATTTTTTAAAATATCAGATTAGGGATATGATAGCAGTCAAAAAATTAGTTAAAATGTAAAAAGTAATAATACAAAATATTTTTAAAATCAAAAATTTATGTACTAAAAATTTTTCATATAATAAAAGAAGTGGAAAAAATATGGAATAACACCTACAATATCCTTTCAAAAATGGGTATCGCTACGCTTGGCGCGGTGATATATAAATGGTTGTTTTTCAAAAACAAAAATCCTTTTGAGAAAGATTTAATATTAAATACAATAATGATTTTATTAGTTTGGCAAGGGAATGTTCAAATTGATAAAATGCTTAATAAACGATACGCATGGGTAGGAAATCCTAAAAAAAGATTGATACTACAAATTATATGTTGTACGCTTTTTACTGCCCTTGCTTTGTTTATTATGATGTATATTTTGCATCAACTAAGATTTGGCGATGGGCGCATTATCAATCGAAAAATGATTGAAACATTTATCCCTTCATTGGGTATTACTTACATTATTTTGGCAATTTATATTTGTATTCAATTTTTTAATGCGTTAAGAAATAGTATGATTGAAGTAGAAAAATACAAAAATGAAAGCACTTATGCGCAACTCCAAAATTTAAAAAATCAACTTAATCCGCATTTTTTATTCAATAATCTGAGTGTGTTAAGTGCTTTGGTGTATAAAAATCAAGATAAAGCGGTTGATTTTATTAACGAACTTTCAAAAGTGTATCGTTATGTGTTGGATAGCAAAAATACGGAATTAGTCACTTTGAAAGAGGAATTAGATTTTTTAGCGCATTACATCTATTTGCTCAAAATTCGGTTTGAAAATAGTTTGTTCATTTCCGTCAAAATACTTGACGATACTGAGGGGGGGTATGTGTTGCCAATGTGTTTGCAAACTTTATTAGAAAATACCATTCAACACAATGAAGCCTCTCAAACCAAGCCTTTAAAAGTATCAATCTATACTACTGACGACACCTTAGTAGTAGAAAATACGTTGCAACCAAGAAGCGATAAAACAAACAGCACGCAAACGGGTTTGAAAAATATAGAATTGCGCTATGCGTTTTTTACAGACCAAAAAGTAGCGATTTTACAAACCGAAAATGTTTATAAAGTAGCCATACCCTTATTAAAAAAATGAAAGTGATTATTGTAGAAGATGAAAAACCATCAGCAGAACACCTCGCTAATATGTTGCAACGCCTTGATAAAAGCATTGAAGTGGTGCAATATTTTGATACAGTTGTTGCGATTGTTCAGGCTTTCCAAATGGGTTTGGAAGCGGATTTATTATTTTTAGATATTCATCTTGCTGACGGCAATGGTTTTGATATTTTTTCAAAAGTGACGATTGACATACCTATTATTTTCACGACAGCCTACAACAATTATGCAATACAGGCTTTTAAACAAAATAGTATTGACTATTTGTTAAAACCTATTGGCATCAATGAGTTGCGTTTCGCGCTTGAAAAGTATAAAAAACAGCAAAATATCATTCAAAATCACCTTATTGAGCGCGTAACAAAGGCATATCAACAAATGAACAAACAGTATAAAACCCGATTTTTGGTTAAAATGGGGCAGTCAATTGGCATTATTCAAGTCAATGATATTCATCATTTTGAGACGAAAGACAGCATTTCTTTTCTCATCACCACAAAAGGCAATCGTTATGCCATTGATTATACTTTAGACCAATTAGAAACGATTTTAGCACCCAAAGATTTTTTCCGCATCAATCGAAAAATTATCATTCATTTTCAAACGATTGAAAAAGTGAATACCTATTTCAATGGTCGCTTAACACTTCTAACGCCTCATTTACAAGGCGATGAAAGAATTGTCAGCCGCGAACGAGTCAACGATTTTAAACTTTGGTTAGCTATATAGCAAATAAAAACCCCCGTTTTCTCTTTCAGAAAATTGGGAATTTTATTTTACTTTTTATTTTGCTAAAAAAAGGAAAAGTAAAATGTGTTTTACCTTTTTTTATTCTCCCCCCTCAGTAAATGGGTTTTTTATGCGTTATGCTCCTTGGAGTTACTTAGACAATCCTATAAGAGCGTCCTACTCACTATCAACCCAACTCCAATTTAACAATTTATTTTTTTCAGCGTTACACACCCATTTTTTGGGGATATTTTTTTTGGATATTTTTTTAAAATACCTAAAAAAAATTTGATGAATTGTAGATGATATTATATCTTTGCCATCAGAAATTGTTAATGTTTTTAGTAGTATAATTTTGGTATTCCATAACTTTTTATAAGTAAAAAATATTATTAAATAATTTAAATTTTCACAAACAAGTAAATCCATTATTATACATAAAAATTACAGCTACCTATTTCTTACAATTTTAATAATCAATTTATTTAACTAACTCAAGCGAAATACCTTACTCAATTATACCTTTTTTCATATATTTAACTCAAAACGATTGTAGTCTTTCTATCTCATCTTACAGATGAGTAGTACTTCTCTGTTATCTTTTTTTGTCCTAAAAATTCTTCATTTGTCTGCGACACATGAAGGGCGAAGCATTGTAGCTATCTTTTAACATTATAAATTGTACTGAATATGCCAGAGATTATTCTGCCAGGCACCTATATCACCGTGCGAGATGAGGGACTTATCTCAGCAGGTCGCATTGCGACAGGCAATATTGGTATTGTCGGCACTGCTGCGCAAGGAGCAACTAACAAAGTATTTTCATTTGGTTCGTTCACCGAAGCCAAAGAAATTTTTGGTTCTTCTACGACAGATACAACGCTTGTCGATGCGCTCAAATTGATTTTTAACAATGGCGGACGAACAGTCTATGCTGTGCGTGCGGCAGGAGACACTACTGCCGATTATGAAGCAGGTTTAGCATTGTTAGAGACGGAATTAGTCAATATCGTATTGTTAGCGGGGCAAGATGTTAGCAATGCCGAAATGACAACGGCTTTACAAGGGCATCTTGCTACGACTGCCGAAAATAAACGGGAACGCATTGGGGTTATCGGTTGTGGTGCCGACACAGAGGTAGATGCAGTTGCCAAACATGGGCTTAATTCGGAGCGATTAGTATTTGTCGCGCCGGGAGTCGGTGATAAAAAAACGGGTGCTTATACAGCTGCGGCAGTTGCGGGATTGTTGTCTTCGCTGCCCGTTCAAACCAGCCCAACCAATAAAGTGCTAAATTTGACGGGTTTGGCAGTTAAATATAATACTTCGCAGCTCGAAAAATTAGTGAGTAGTCATGTTTTGGCGGTGGAAAATAGAAATGGTTTTCGCATTGTGAAGGGTATCACTACTGCCGAAAATAGTGCTTGGCATCAGATTACAACCCGCCGAATTGTAGATTATGCCATGTATGGCGTGCGTTCAGCGTGTGACCCCTACATCGGCAAATTGAACAATGACCGAGTGCGAGGTGCTATGAAAGCTACCTTAGATGGTTTTTTGACGCGCATGGTTGGCGCAGAAGCATTAATTGGCTATACCTTAGAGGTAAGTGCTACCCGTTCTCAAGAAATCGAGGGTTCTGTCATGGTGAATATGACGCTGCAACCAACTTTTAGTATTGATTTCATTCATGTTACCATGTATTTGGGGTGAGTTTTTTCATCAAAAAAAAAGATAAATTATGCCTAATACCAATGTTTTTCGTGGTTCTGATGCTACTTTAGTATTGGCTACGGACGATGCTTCCACTGCCGAAGGCAGTTTAGCGGATAGCTTAATTCAAGAATACGATTTTTCAAATATTGTTGGGCGTTTGCGCAATGTCCAAGTGCAGGTCACGAATGATATTCGCCCTTATCATGAGATTGGCAACCGATTTGCAGCAGAGTTGCGTCCTGGTAATATAGAAGTGTTTGGTTCGGCGGAGCGTGCGCATATCAATGGCGCGATGTTGCGTTTGTTATTAGGAGACGGTTCGCAATCTCCGCCCCCGGCAGAAAGCATGGCACAGCCAACGTTTAATATTGTTATCAATCTCAAAAATCCTGCGTTGCCTGATAATTTCAGCAAAATTGTCATTTTTGGGGTCAAATTTGAAAAATGGAGTTTTCAAGTTCCCGAAGATGATTTTGTCATGGAAGCAATAACTTTCCGCGCATTGCGCGTTAGCACCGAAGAGGCAGGATAAAATTGCCTATCGTTCACGATGTTTTGCGCCGATGCGTTGCACTGTTTTACCCCCCCCTCAGTACCCTCATGCAGCGCATCGGCACAATATACATTTTTTTAAAATATAATTGGTAGTACACGTTAAGGAAACTTTAAAAGTTTTCCTAACCTTGATTGTCAATAGTGTGCGATATTTTGAGGCATATTTACGCAATTTTTGCCAACAGTCAATTCAAAAATTATGAACAACCTTATGTTAAGTGCGACCGATTTACTTTCAGGTGCTGAAACTACTTTTGAACTAACCATTCCACCACATTTATTGCAAATACCTAATGCAACGGACAAAACAGCAGTTGTGCAGATTCGTCCGTTGTCTATTGGCACATTTTCACTCATTTTGCGAGCCACCAAGAACGACCCAAGCCTGATACCCTTATTTATGTTGAAAGAGGCATTAGTTGAACCCACTTTGACCCTCGAACAAGTAAAAAAATTGCCCATCGGATTAGTCGAATTTATGTTAGAAAATGTGCGTGAGGTGAGTGGATTGGGTAAAAAAAAAAGCAGTTAACAGATTTTGAAAAAAAAGATTTATTGTATGCAAGTTTTTTGTTTGCAAAACATTTTGGCTGGACTCCACAACAAGTAAATCAGTTGACTATGGCACAAGTGAATATTTTTTTGGATTTTTTAAACCAAAATGGGGATAAATGACCGCATCAGAAAATGCCATTTTAGCAGAATGGGGACGCTCAACCGTTGCAATATTCGCTGAACGATTGGAGATAACAGATTTTATGGCTGTTTTTCAATCCGCAGCGCAGTTGCAACACCAAGAAGAAGCAATTTTTTTTCAAAATCTTGAATCTTTTTGGTCGAATTGGGAACAATTAGCGGCTGATTTCCAATTTTTGCCCGAAAATTTAATAGAGAATGTTCAAATCGCGGCACAAAAAGATGCTTCAACGGTCGCCCCTGCTTTTTCAGCACCGCGAAAAGAGGCTATCAAAAATCCATTAGTATCGCCCGATGTGCCTATATTTTCGCCTTTTGAACCAATAGCTACCCAAAACCAATCGTTAAGTGAGGCTGCTTTACCTTTTTCACCAATTTCTGATGCAATTTTAAAGACACAAAATGAAATACTGAGGGGGGAAAATTTGCCACTTTCGCAAGTTTCTAATGCGGTTACAATCACGCAAAAGGAAATACTGAGGGGGGAAAATTTACCATTTTCGCAAGTTCCCAATGCGGTTGCAATCACGCAAAATGAAACATTAAAAGAGACGAATAATTTTTTATCAACTTCGCCTACACTATTGCTTGATGAGCAGGTAGCAGCGAAAACAACCTTTGATACCACGCCTAAAACGGCTATTCTTTCAGACTTGCCTATCGCAGCAATAAGTGATAATGAGCCAAAAATAGCAACTAAAAATTTTCAAAATATTGAAAATAATCAATTTATACGTAAAATAAATTCACCAATCGTACAAAAAAAGTCTTTACCACATTCGTCCAATACAACAGAACAAGACGCAGCACAACCCATTATAAAGGGTTCTAATGAGTGGATATTGCCCACTGACTTAGCGGCGAATCCTTCGCGCTCAATACAACAAATGCAACCACTTTTTCATATTACAGATAACTCTTTTGAGGATAGCCCGAAACAAGAACCCATTAAAACGAATTGGAATGAGTTTGCCTTAAAAATGGTTGAAAAATCAGAAAAATCGGATATTTCAATAGATTTAACCCCGATAGAGGAACAACCTTTGACCACACCCTTCACAACACATTTTGAAAAAGAGTTTGAAAAAAATTTTGGAAAAAATTTTGAACCTCAAAATACAATTTCACAACCCACAAAATCACCACTTTTTCCAACCACCGACTTTAATGAACTGATAACTAATTTTCTCCCTGCTGACCAAGAACAGCAGCCATTAAAAAATGAGGAAATAGCAACTATTTGGCAAAAACCATTGGGAAATTTGGGCGGTTTTGCGGCTTTCGCTAATGCAGCAATTGACACGCCCACATCAGCTATTTTTCCTTTATCTATGGAAGAAAAAAATACAATTATCAACGTCCATGAACCAAACAAAGCCACCACTACGCCACTACAATCAGCAATATCACAACAAGTACAACCATCAATAACGCAAGAAACTATACCACTTGCAACAGTACGGAGTGTTGAAAATATTGAAAATGACGATTTTTATAAAAAAGAGGACACAATATTAACTACCGCGCTACAAACTGACGCATTATTAGAAGCATTAACATATCGCATTGCACAAGAATATAAGCGTTTCTATCCATAGAAAAAAATTTTAAGCCATTTACTGAGGGGGAGGTATTTTAAGTTATTAACTTAAAATTGAACTTAGAAATAATTGATTTTCAATATTTTAAACATTTAATTATTATTTAGCATCGCTATTCAGAAATTATGCCCATAGAAATTGCCAATATCGCATTGTCGCGCATTCACCGCATCGTGACCCAAGAACGTGCAGATTTTGTTGCTCATCGGATTCCTGGATTAGCAGGAGATTTGGTGCAAGATATGGGACGTGCTTCTGTCCACTTGCGGATTGATGGCATTTTTTACGGTAAGAAAGCCAAAGATGACCTCGATAAACTTCGCAATGTTTATAAAGACCGCAAGCCTGTTGATTTTATCGCTGATATTGTCGGGCAAGCCTATTTTTCGCAGGTAATTATTGAGCAACTTGAAGTCCGTCAAATTGCCGAAGAACAAGACCAATTCAGTTATCAACTCACGATTGCCGAATATGTGCCACCACCACAACCCTCTAAAAATCAGAAACCCACCGCAGCAAATGGCAAAACGAACAAGCCAAAGTCACGAAAACCAGGGCAAGGGCAGAATGTATCTGATTTAGACGCAGCGAGTGGAGGGTTAAATGGCGAATCGTCTTTGGGGGGGGCTACTACGGCAGGTGCAGGTAAAGTTGGTTCTCAACTGTCTGATAAACAAAATGTAGGCAAGTTGGGGCTAAACGCCGATGGCAAATTAGACGAATTATCGAATATTGATGAAATAGACTTAGCAGAAAACCCGATTGATGCTAAGTTATCGGATAGGGCAAAGAAGTTGATGGAAGTTGTCCAAGTGCCTGATTTATTAGATGCGTCAGGTTTTGACGACCCTACTAAACCCATAGATTCCGTCAAATCGAAAGTAGATGATAGCCTAAATAAAGCGGTCGCCCCTGCTGAAGAACTCAAAACGGCATTGGAAGGCGACAAGGGTATGGTCGCAACTATGGAGGCTTTTGGGGATAGCAGCGAGCCTATCAAAAATAGTGTTGTCGAACAATTAAATGTTTTTAAGGTTGATAAAGTCAATCCTGTCCAACAAACTGAAAAGGCGGTTCAAGGCGCATTGCAAAACGCAGACAGCGCAGTTCAAAATGTGCCAATACCTGACGAAAGTTGTAAAGCCTTAGTCAATGAGCGTTTAGAGGAGGTTCAAAACAATGTTGCAGGACAAACGGAAGCCATTGTAGAACAGTCGAGCAAAGGCGTTGAGACATTGTTTCAAAACTTGCATCAAAATATATTAGGGGATTTGACAAGTGTTCTTGACGAAAACAAGACGAATGAACTTTCAGCTATTGCCAACGATGCAGACCCCGAAGCCCAACTTCCTGCCGTCAATGAAGTTGCCCAAGTATATGCCAATGGCGATTGGAAAGCATTGTTAGAGGCGGCAAAGCAACGTACTGAGGGGGTCAATTTCCCAGAAGCGATTTTCCGAACTTTGCTCAAAATTTGGCGAGCGCAATTACAACATACTTCTCGTTCAACGCTATCCCCTGAACAAATTGATGTTTTAGACGATATGCAACGGCGCATCAATATGGTGTCGGGTTGGCTTGACAAAGATGCTAAAAAAATAATTGCTAATTTTGAAACGAAGCATCAAAATTTAGCACAATTTATTGATAATCAATTTTTTATCAATTTTTTAAATCCTTTTCAAGCGCAATTAGAACGCGCTGCCGAAGCCGTAGAGTGGTCAGAAACATTTGAACAATTTGATGCAGTAGCCGTAGATTTGGAAGCGATAGTTGCCCAAGTTGAACAAGGTGAGTTATCCGAGTCCGCAATAGCAGATTTGACGAAGGCTTTGAAACCATTGACAACAGCCGTTAGTAAAATTCAGTCGCACCCTTTTTATGCGGAAACATTAGAAAATTTACCCATATTGTTGGAAGAAAATAAAAGTAAATTGTTGAATTATGCAGTCGTTTCCACTGAGTTAGACCCTTTATCCGTAACATTCGCGCCTTTTCACAATTTATTTGAGTCATCTTGGCTTCAAAAACTCATTGGAGGGGTAGAAAAAGCATTGCAGCATACCGCACAATTTTTAAAGTCGCTTGACATTTCCGCAATAACCAATTTTATGCACCTCGCGCTCGACAAAGTGGAGCAAGGGATACAACTCATACAAACGAGTTGGAAAAATATTTGCGAGACCATCAATAATGTAACTGATATGGTAACGCAAGTTATCGAATTATTGAGCCTCGAAAATTTAAAAACACTTATCAAAGATATTATTGACAAGTATCAAGCATTGCTTTTTGAGCAATTTGCACAGTTATTGCGTCCTGCTACTCAATTCATTGAACAATTATTTGAAAAGATACACCAAACCCTTAATAGTTTTAGCCCCGAAACGATTCAAGAACATATCAACGATTTAATCAATTTAGTATCTACGACCCTCAAACCACCTGCTGTTGAAGCGGCTATTTCGACCAGCAAATTAGCTTTGGCAGGGGTTAATAGCGAACTTAGTAAATTTTCTATCGCGCCCATTAGCACTTTTGTGGTTAATCGGATTCAAACTATTAAATCAGGTTTTGAGATAGGTGGCATGATGCCAATGCCTGCCAGTACTCGTCAACGCATGATAAAATCTTTGAATAAATTACCTACGGCTCAACGAGTGCGCACCAAAGTCAATAAATTGCACCAAGATTTTGATAATATCATTGAAACCAAAGCGAAGAAAAATTTAAATATTGTTGTTGGGGCATTACAAAAAGTAGAGGACACCTTAGACAATTACGCGCCGCAAAAAATATTTACCTCAGACTTATTCAAGCCTTACGATGACATGGTGCTACTTGTAAAAAGCATGAATGCCTCGCGCTTGATGGAGCCTGTTTTGCAACTTTTTGACGACTTGATAGCTAAAATTGAGCAAAAACTGAGCAATATTCCGATATTCGAACCTTTGCAACCACAGTTAGACACGCTTACCAAAAACATTAACCGTTTGGATTTGACTGAAAAATTCAAACCTATTCAAGCCAAATTAACAGAGCAAATTCAGTTTGTTACCGAAAAATTACCCATAAAACAAGCGGAGGTCATGCTGCAATTCGTGGATTTGATAGCAGCAGAAGTGGAAAAAGGCGTACAATTTGGCGAAACCTTGCGCAGCAAATTAGATAGTATCAACGAAATTTTTGCAGGATTCAATAATCCCGATACACATATTCAAGCTGCAACCGAATTTGTAATGGGGCAGTTGAGTGAAGACCATTTTAAGCAATTAGCAACTACTTTTGAAACGTCCAATGCAGCTTTGGATAAAATTAGCGCAGACAATTTAACTGCTTTTTTAATACCAACTTGGACAACTTTATCCGATAATTTAGCCATTGTTGTTGAAAAAACAACAACCTTACAAAAGGCAGAACAAGCATTTTCTACTGAATTGTTGGACAAACTGCCCGATTCTGACCAAAAAGCAGCATTGTTAACGGCTTTGACCACTTTGAACGAGTTGAACCGCCCACTAATAGCACTAACAACCCGACAACAAAATTTGGCTAAGGCTAAAACAAGTGTTGAAAATACATTGAGCAATTGGCAAGTAGATTTAGACGAAAATTCATTGTTAAATAAAGAAACCGATACAACAACGCTTTTACAAACATACATCGAAACAGAATTTAAGATTATCTTATCGCCTATGTTTGTATCGGTCAACCGTTTTCAAGAACGCACTGCCGAACAAATCAGTCAACTGACAAGCGTAATCGAACATTTTGAAAATCAAGCTAAAACTTTACTTGAAGTGCAACAACATCTAAAAACTACTTTTGAGTGTATTAAAAGTTTTATAGATGAAGTTAATAATTTGGATATTACTTTTCTTGCCGCGAATTGGAAAAAAATATTAGATACAGTCATCAAACAATTAGAAGCGTTTAAACTCAAAGAATTGGACGATTTTCTGAAAAGTTGCGTCACCGACATGCTCAAAGCATTGCGCCCCGATGCTATTTTGGCGTTGATATTTCCTGTTAGCGACCCCGATGATGGTAGGGGCGCAGGTTTGGCAAAATTTGATGCTTGGCAGGCTGAAATCATCGCCGATATAGAGCGTTTTGACCCACGAAAAATATTGATGGAGCCACTTCAAACAGCCTTTGAGCAAATCAAAAGTGATATAGTCATTTTTGATGTGCGAGATTCGCTTGTAATATTTTTACAAACGCTCGAAAATTTCCAAAACGAATTATCCGAAGAATTAGAAAAAACCCTTACTGCCTACGAAGAATTGATTGATAGTATTCCAAAAGATATGAAAAGTGCGGTTGGAAAATCCGCGAGTACGGATTAAATTATTTTTTATAAAATATATTACTCAGTCAACACATAGTATCCCCCTCTTTCTTTCCAAAAGAAAATATAAAAGTATTTAATACATAATTTATTGTAAAATAATATCTTGTGGAATTTCCCCCCTTTGGGGGGACGGAAGGGGGGTCGAACTTTATAGGGCATTTTTACAGTCAAATTACCCCCCCTCAGTAAGTGGCTTAACACCAAGAAATAATTTATTTTTTTATATATAATCCTTTGAAATGCGCCAATTATAACCAAACAGTAAGATGCTGGAAGTTCAATACGATATTACGATAGGAGCAACGCAATTTAAATCAGACGGCAAAAGCCGATTAATTGCCTTATGTTGCGAAAGTTCATTAGAGATACCTGTTCACACTTGTCAATTGACGATTACGCTGCCCAAAGATGCTTCGTTCAAAGAAGACAATGCGGTAAGTATCAAATTGGGTTATGGCAATGAATTGAAATTGGTATTTACAGGCAAAGTCAAAGTAATTGAATGGCACATAGGTTGGGTTTGTGTGGAAGCGCAAAGTAGTTTTCGCAACTTGGCAACATTGCGTACACACGCTTATTTTGAAAATGCTACGGCTGCGGATATTGTCAAGGGCTTGGCAGATGAAGCCAAAGTAACTATTGCGAATAGCGAGGCAGGGGTACAATTTGCATTTTACGCAGTGGGCAATCAACAAACCGCTTGGCAATATATCCGACAATTAGCGGCGCAATGTGGATTTGATTTTTATGCTAATACAGAAGATAAATTGTTTTTCGCGCCGCCTAAGTCGCAAGGTGCGCCCTTGAAATTAGAATTTGGAAAAGATTTATTACAATATCGGTTACAAACGCCTAAACCTGTGACTATCGGTGTGGAAGTATTTGGAGAAAGCCCTGCGAGTTTCGGACAAGGTTCGGACGCTTCGAGTTGGCTGACCAAAAAAGAAGTGAAAGGCAGTAGCGGCAATGGTTCACCTATAACACGTTACATTATCCCTTCGGCTCGCACCCAAGAAGTTGCTAATGACATGGCAAAAGCCTTTGCACAACAATTGAAGCCCAAAAAAATAGGAAACCTAAACTTATTAGGCAATGCAGCCATAACATTAGGGTCAAAAGTAGAAATCTCCAAGATGCCTGTTGAGGTACAAAATGGCGTGTTTAAAGTCCGCAGCGTTTGTCATAAACTCGACAAAAAAATAGGTTTTATCACACAACTCAACATTGAACAAGCCTAAATTTTATGGAATCAATTGTGTCTATCATGCAGCAAATAGCTGCTCATGAAACTGAAAAAATTTATACGACTGAATTAGGGGTTGTTACGGCAATTTTTCCCCATGAGTCGGAAGATGATAAAAATAATTATCAATGTTCTGTCAAATTGAAAAACCGAAAAAAAGCAGACGGTAAAGAATTTGAATTGCGCAAAGTGCCATTAACTACCCAACATATTGGCACTGTCATTATCCCTAATGTGGGCGATTTAGTGCTGATAGCGTTTGTCAACGGCGATTTGAACGCCCCAATTGTCATCGGCAGACTTTATAATGATGAGCAATTGCCGCCTATCAGCAAAAAAGAAGAGTTAGTTGTAGAAGGCATTGAAGTTATTAAGGTCAAGATGAAAGACGATAAAACGACTATTGAAATTGATAAAGACGGTAATATGACTGTCAATGTTCAAAAGGCACTTACGCTTAAAAACGAAAAAACCAATTTGACAATGGACGATGAAGGAAATTTTACGATAGAAGCACAAGGCAAAGTAGCCATCAAAAATGATAAAGTTTCGATAGAAATGGATAAAGACGGAAAATTGAATATAAAAGCGCAAGGCGATATTAGTATTAATGATACCCAAATTGTATTGAAACCTACGGGCGAAGTCTCTATTAACGGCGGACAAGTGAAAATTCAGAAAGGGGGCGAAGTAAATATCAATATGGGCGGACAAGGAGCGGCTCGCATGGGCGACAAAATATTAGTGGAAGTGCCACCGGGTTTAATTCAGGTTACTAATCCCGTTGTAGGTCCTTCTACGAACCCAAGTCCACTTGTATTCAATGGTTCTATTATATCTGCAAGTAATACAGTGAAAATTGGCGGATAACCTAATTCTTCACGTTTAAACAATTATTTTCATGGATTTACTCAAAGCATATAAAGATTTGCGCTTAACGCAACGTGGGTTTCAGGTTACTACTTCGGATAGAACTTATGTAGATTTACAACCTACGTTTCTTGGTAGTCTTGATACGGTGGACGGACCAACTAATTTGGCACAAGCTATTGTGAATCGCCTGTGGACGCGCAAAGGGGAATTAGCTGAATTAGGGCATCCTGAATATGGTTCGCGTTTGTACGAACTCATCGGCGAACCAAATAATTTAAGATTGCGCGTTTTGACAGAAATTTACATTCGAGATTGCCTCGCGCAAGAAGAACGCATTGCTGAAATACAATATATTCAATTTTCGCCCCCCGAAAGAGGCATAAAACGCAGTATATTGCGCGTCACATTAGGCGTTTTGCCAATTGGTTACACGCAGCCTTTGACATTTACTTTTCCTATTCCTATTTAAAAAATAAAATAAGTTCGGAAATAATATATTAAAGTTATTATATATTGATAATCAATCTTTTATAAAAATTCTTAAGTTTTTAATCACGAAAGGCGCGAATGACACGAAAAATATTTGTATAGGTTTTTTAAAATCATTTTAAATTATAAAATATTTATAAAACATTTATAATCAAACTATAATAACACTATTTTTCGTGTCATTCGTGTTTTTCGTGGTGGTTGCTTAAAATATGATTAACCCTCCCCCCCTCAGTAAGTAGGTAAAAAATAGGTTTTAAGACATAATCAACTAACAAAAATTCAAAAAATAATATAAGCCAAAATTATAAATCGAAAATCATGGCTTTTGAACCAAAAAAATTCAGCGATATCTATGAAGATATGCGCGATAGAATGGAAGATGTTTTGACCGATTTTGAAGTCGGCAGCGTAGCGCGAACCATGTTTGAATCGTTTGCCTACGAACTCGGCACATTGTATCAAAGCATGAATTTAGTTTATTTATCGGGGTTTGTAGATACTGCCGAAGGGCAGCATTTAGATAGGGTTGTTTCGGTGTTGGGCATACAACGTGGTTTGCCTGATTATGCCGCAGGGACAGTTACATTTACTCGTGATAGAAGCAACTTTGATATTACTATTCCTATTGGTACGCTTGTCGCCACCGAAGAGCGCGAAGACGTGCCAAAAAAAGTATATGCCACCATAGACCATCTTGTTTTTCCGCAAAATGTTTCGACTATAGACGCAGTAGTGCAAGCCGTAGAACGTGGCGATAAGTTAGATACCGATGCTCAAACGATTGTTGTTATGCCACGTCCGTTAGTGGGCATAAAATCTGTCACTAATTTTGAGCGTGTAAAATTATCGGGGCGGCGACTTGAAACCGATGAGGAATTGAGACGGCGTGCCAAAAATGCACTCTTATCATCAGGCAAAGCCGATAAATCTGCTATTGAAAATGCGGTGTTGGCATTACCCGGAATATTGAGTGTGGCGGTAGTGGAGCATTTTGACCAAAAACGTTATGGAATGATTGATGTGATTATAGACTCGCCCGATTTTGAGCGCGTTAAGCCTTCTGTAATAGCAGCTATTGACAAGGTTCGTGCAGCAGGGATTTATGTAAAGGTCAAGCCGTCAGACGAGTTAGCGGTAGCAGGAACTATTTTTGTTACCCCCACTCAGTTACCCCTCAGTAAGGAGGCAGAAGCCGTATTATCACAACAAGTTCAACAAGAATTTTTTACTTTTTTACGCCGTCTGCATTTAGGACAACCTTTGTTATTGACCAAAGTTATTCAAAAATTATTAGCTATTGATGATGTAGGCGATGTATTGTTAAAACTCTCTGTCAACGGACAACCGTTGACGCACCGTACCGAAGCTGCTACAACAGAGCGTTTTATACTTGGCGATGATTTTAAAGTAATTATCAATTCAATTTAAATACAATTATTTAATTACTAAAAACATAAAAGGCACAAAAATTTTTATCATTTGCCTTGTGAATAAGTAACCCCACCTAAATCCTCCCCAAAGGAGAGGACTTCCTTTTTTTATCGAAACCTTCGCTTAAAGCGAAACTTTCGAGCATTATTTACACCAAGAATCGGAATGAATCGAGTTGACGCTATATTAGCACGTTTCCCACACTTTTATCGTTCGGGCGATGCTGCAACTGTCTTACAGAAGTTCTTGAAGGTATTTGCGCAAGAATTAGACCTTGCCGAAGAAGCACTTTTACGTGTGATGTATGCGCACTGGGTTACTACTGCCGACAATACCCCTTCAAAAGGTAATTCCAAAGGTGATTTGGATAGAATCTTAGCCTTATATTTAGAAAGTTTGGGCGGCACGTCATTGATAAAACAAGGGTTTCGGCGTTCTGACCCTGCGGAGGGAGCCGAAGATGATACTTTGTATCGCAATCGAGCGATGAGCATTATCAATGTTTTGCGCAATGGGGCAGTTACTCGACAAGGTATTTTAGATATTGTGGCTGCCAATTTAGGGGTAGCTGATGATATGCCTTATCAAGCCGTTGCCAAATCTCAAATTCAAATCATCGAATATTTGCCAAGTTTGGTAGTAAGTGGGCAAGACCAACGCAATAAGCAAAATATTCAATTGTTTACGCCATTTGAAATACATTGTCAAAGTGATGTTGATACCTACCCAGAGTTTTATCTGACTTTTGGAACGGCGGATTCGCAACAAACCCTGCCTTCGCTTTTTAATATTCGCTTGCTCAATATGGATACAGGCGATTCCGTCTTATTCGAGGGAGAAGTGAAAGCAGGAGACGTATTAGTATTTTTGGCAGAAACAGGCGCGATTTTGCGGCACAAACATTATCCGACCAAAGGAAAAGTAACATTGGCTTACGGAGTCAATCGCTTTTATATGGAAGCGGATTATGGTAAAAATCAAACCAATTTTATACCTTATCCTTTTGCGCAATTTGATGCGAATGTGTCGTTAGGTGAAGCCTTATTTGCTGTTGACAATAATAGCAACAATACGACTCATTATCCCGATGCACAATTTGACCAATCCTATGCTTTTGATGAAATGCGATTCGCATCTGATGCAAACATTTCATCATCGTTGCCGATTGCCCGATTTGATAATGAATCCCCTGTTGGTAAGGTGGTTTTTGGGGCAGCAGGTCGTTTTGAACCCACCAACAAGTTTGTAGCACATCAATTTGCTCGATTTGAGCGCGGTGTACCCATTCAAGATGCCATTTTTGCCAATGATTTGAAGGTTGCACAAGTAGATGTTAGTTATCAAAAATTAACTTGTGGCACTTTCAAAGTAGTTGTGCCTTGGGATTTGGCAGGTTTTACAGCGAGTATTTGGATTGACGAGCCTACCTTGTCGCGTTTAAAACGCTTGGGCGTACCCTCAAAAGTGTTGAATACCTATTCAGCAATGAAAGGGAGTTATCAAACATTAGAAGATTATTACAAGTCATTCAATAAATTAACGACAAGTTGGCTCGAAACCGAGCGCGACCGTTGGGGTGCATACCTTTTGCAGGAAGCGACTTTAAAAGACAAATATGCCGATTTTCAAGTAAATCCACGCGGACAATTATCGGCGATTGTGCAAAGAGTAAAAGCAGCAGGGGTATATGCAGAAGTTGCTTTTGAAAAAAAGTTTACTGAACCACATCATTTAGCTGATGCTTTCGAGTTTTCTGCACATCAAACCATTTGGAACGAAACACAAGCCTTAGAAGATAATTTTATGGTGAACAATGCAGGGCAGTTAGTAGAAAAACAAGATACAATCGATAGTTTTTCACTCGCTGCGGTGTTTGACCATACTTGCTTCGATTCGCTCAATGGATTTGGATAAGCTGTATTTTTTATATTAAAATATTTTTTAATTTTTATTGACAAGAAAAAGCCGTAAAAATGCCTACCTACTGAGGGGGGTAACAAAAACAAAATATTTTTGAAAAATAAATATCCTTAATAATAAATATTTGATAGCGTGTAATATCTCAAAATGCACCTTAATTTTAATTTTAAACCATGAAAGAAGCAATTGATATGAAAGGGCGTTTGTCGCTTCGGCTCACCGATAGAGCAGGCAACCTCGTACACTCCTTTGAGGCAAACAACGCGATAGTATTGACAGGACGTGATTTGGTGGTAAATTTATTTGTAGGTGCTGCCGAAAAACCTGATTGGCATATTGCAGTTGGGTCGGGTACGCGACCTGTAAATGAAGTAGAAGATAGGCAATTGGAAAAAGAAGTATTGCGCAAGCAAATACAACCTATTCAACTACTAAAACACATCTTGACGGTAAACGGCAGACAACAACTGACCGTTTCGGCAGATTTGGATTTTGAAGAAGCCAATGGAACTTTGACAGAATCAGGCATTTTTAATGCCTCGACAGAAGGCATTATGTATAATCGCGTGACGTTTCCACCTGTTAATAAAACAAAAGACTTCAAACTCACGCTAACTTGGCAAATCCTATTTTGATTTACATTTAAACCACTTAAAGATTATGCCTATCAATGAGGTAAAACCGGGCGATTTATTGACAACCGCCTTATGGAATGAGCTGGTACGCGCCATTGTTGAAAAAGCGGATAAAAATGATGTATCCCAACAATTGCAAGAAATCACGAATCAAAGTGGTTCGACTGGCGAAGACGTTTTTACAAGAATTTCTGCTATTGAAAACGACCTTAAAAAAGCCCTCTCTCAACAAACGGCATTAGAAAGCAAATTGTTGAGTATTGAACAAGAGTGGCAAAAACGCAATACCTTCGCTGAAACGCCTGAGATGGTGTTTGTCAAAGGCGGTAAATTTTTGATGAGTCAAGCCCATGATGCCGCAGCTACAAGATTGCGCGAGGTAACATTAGACGATTTTTATATCTGCAAATACCTTATCACGCAAGAACAATGGATGGCTGTGATGGGTACTAATCCTTGTGAGTTTGCGGGTAAAAATATGCCTGTTGAAAAGGTAAATTGGCATGATGCCAACTTGTATGCGTTTCGTTTAGGATTACGCACAGGCAAGAAATATCGTTTGCCTACTGAAGCGGAGTGGGAATATGCGGCGTTGGGCAATGTGCCATACGTGTATGCGGGTAGCCCTGATGTAAACGAAGTAGCTTGGTATAACGGCAACGCAGGTGGTAAAACACAACCTGTTGGCACTAAAAAGCCTAATGATTTGGGATTATACGATATGAGTGGCAACGTATGGGAATGGTGCAGCGATTGGTATAGCAACTACACCAATACAGCAGCTACCAACCCTTTGGGTTCGCCAACAGGAACAAATAGAGTTGTAAGAGGTGGCTCTTGGGAAAATGATGCTAACCATGCTCGTACATTGCAGCGTGGTCAGGTAGACCCTAATGTTCCTTATCGTCACGTTGGTTTGCGTTTGGTAATGTTACCTTGATTTTTTAAAAACAAAGAAAATGGCAGTTAGAGAAGTACAATCAGGGGAATTGTTGACCGCTTCGCTTTGGAACGATATGGTGCGCTTAGTCAATTCCAAATCAGATAAAGATGCCATGTCGAAGCATTTAGAAACGGTGGCAGGTAACTCCGAGACGGAGTTAAATGAAGTATTACAACTTTTATTAAAAAGTTCCGAACAAATTAACAACTTATTGGCTAAAAATCAGCACTTAAAAGCAGAATTGTTGCTTTTAGAGGCAAAATTGGGACGAAAAGTAATACCCCCCAATTTTGTAGAGCCTGAAATGGTGTTAATAAAAGGTGGAACATTTAAAATGTCTAATCCGTCTAACCCCGATGCAAAAGCAGAACGAGACGTTACTTTAAATGATTTTTGGATAGGTAAGTATCATTTAACACAAGAACAATGGGTAACGTTGATGGGAAAAAACCCTTCTATTTTTACAGGACGCAACTTACCCGTAGAAAATGTGAATTGGCATGATGCGAATGCTTATATTTTTGAGCTGAACAAAGTTACAGGTAAAAAGTACCGCTTGCCCACCGAAGCAGAATGGGAATATGCAGCGCGTGGCAATGAGTTGTACTCGTACCCGGGCAATTCAGATGTGGACGCAGTTGCTTGGCACGTTGGAAATAGTGGCAACCAAACGCAGCCTGTGGGTTTGAAACAACCCAACGCTTTTGGTTTATATGATATTTCTGGCAATGTTTGGAATTGGTGCTACGACCGACACGGCAATTACACGAATACGGCGGTTTCCAATCCGAAAGGAGAAAGTCAAGGTTGGAATCGTGTGATACGTGGTGGGGCTTGGAGTAACCGTGCTACGAACTCACGGACTTCATTCCGCAACTACGCAAACGTAACTATGAAATCCAGTGATATTGGCTTTCGGTTAGCTTTAGATAAATAACCTCTCAGCGTTTCATTTTTAAATTTTGAAGTTATGCCTAATTCAGAAATAATCCAATGGAGTGACGTGGTGAAGCCCAACGGCTCTAAAGCTACTCGCAGCGATTTAATAGCGCATTTGACAAGCATGAGCGAACTTGTTGAACAATTATTAGCAGAACAGACTTTGTTAGAGAATAAAGTAACTGCCTTAGAAGCTGAGTTCACCAAGCCAATCACCTTTCCCGATGAGCCTGATATGGTATTGATAGAAGGTGGAACATTTAAAATGAGCCACCCTACTGATTCGGCGGCGCGTCCTGCTCGTGATGTTACATTGAGTTCATTTTATATAGGGCGATATCCTATCACACAAGCGCAATGGCGAGCAGTAATGGGGAATTACCCTTCCGAATTTGAGGGCGATAATTTGCCTGTCGAATCAATCAATTGGCACGAAGCACTCGAATTTACATTTCGTTTGAGTAAACTAACAGGTAAAAAATATCGTTTGCCTACCGAAGCAGAATGGGAATATGCCTCTAAGGGTGGCGAATTTTATGAGTTTCCGGGTAGCCCACATTTAGACGAAGTAGGTTGGTTCAAAGCCAATGCGAATGGTAGAACGCAACCTGTTGGTATGAAAAAACCAAACAAATTTGGCTTATATGATATGTCAGGCAATGTTTGGAATTGGTGCAGCGATTTTTATGGAACGTACTCAAATGACGCTATCAGTAATCCTTTTGGGGCTTCAACAGGAGGGAATCGCATTATACGTGGCGGCTCTTATTTGGATACACCAATTGAGTGTAAGGTAGTGTATCGAGGCTCTTGGGCAGCTACTAATCGGCAAGGTAATGTCGGCTTTCGCGTGGTACGTGAGGTAATATAGTTATTTTTAAAATCTGTTTTTATCAAAAACATTCAAAAATATGCCTATCAGAGACGTACAATTTGGCGAGGTACTTACCGCGTCCCTTTGGAATGATATGGTTTCGGAAATTAATTCGCTCAAAGAAGCATTTCAAACCAACAATCTTCATGCGAATAAGCATCATATTGCGGCATTATTGGGGCTTCACTATGAGCAGAATGGTATTATTTTGACGGGTTGTGTTGTAGAAACCACTGATGATAATAAAATCTTACAAATTAGTGCAGGGTGGGTACTTTTGGAAGGCACAATAGGTATTGTACCCGCTTTCAAGCCTACGACAGCCGTAACAGAAGCCTATTTACAAAAAATGGGTGATAATACTATTGAGTGGAGTGAAAAATTGACCCGCAAAAACGCATACATTACTTTTTCGCCTTATACCAGCCAATATCTATCCGATGTGCGCCGCCGTAATAATGCCTACATTGGAGAAATACGGATGATGGCGGTTAAACCAAAAGATTTTGACGACACAGGGTTAGGGCGTTACGCTATGCTCGGTTGGGCTATCTGCAATGGCGCAAACGGAACGGTCAATCTATCTAATAGAACGGTACGGGGGACGGTTTCGCCCACCGATATTGGTACAGAATCGGGTCGAGACTCCGTATCACTAACCATCGCAAATATGCCGCCACATAATCATCAATCGGAAGATGTGAATCAATGGCAAAGTGTTCCACAAGGAGGCTATGGTTTGATACGCAAGTCTGCGTCAGGAGACAGTGTTACCAGTAAAAATTTTGATTCGGGAGGTTCTGGGACTGAACCCGATGTTTATAATTCACCGATGCCTATACCCATGCAAGGTAGTGCTGCCCCCTTTTCAGTCGTCAATAAGCATCTCAAAGTGTTATTTATACAAAGAATATTATAAATTAAATTTATATGATTTATTCTTTTTTAGAAGTTATCCATAATATTTTGAGTCAAACTTTTGGCGATAAGGTGTTTATCAGCATTGACACTCGCCCCGAAGTGAGCAACGCACCACAAATACACCTACAATTGGGCAAACTCAAATGGGGTAAAACGCATTTAGACGTTCCTACCCTCACAAAAGACCATTTATGGACGATACGCCCTTACGAACAAATAGTTTATATAGATATTTTTTCTAAAACGTATTCAGCAATGCAGACGACCTCCGCATTTTTGAATACGGTATTGCTTACGAATACTGATGAAATCATCAAAGCAACTCAAAAAATAAATACGACTATTTTAAATGAAAACTACGAATGGTCATATACGGTCAAAACTTTGCAGTGGTCGCACCAAAAAAATGGGATTGTATCAAATGTTCCTTTCTCCGCTCGTATCAAACTCCATATTTTTGGAGATTTTAAAGCCGTCAAAAAGTTGAATATGGGTACAGAAATCATCAAAAAAATCAATATTATCGAAGGATAATTATTTTTAATAGTCAAAGAAAAAATGCCATAAACTTGAGTTTATGGCATTTTTTTTTGTTGGCATAAATATATTAAATAAATTTTTAAAATATTTCTAAGATTGATACGTTGATTTTCAACCATTTTGACCCACTACCAAATTATACTTAGCCAAATTGATACTTTTTAGGGGTAATTTGGCTAAGTATGAAATAAAAAAATATATAATATCTTTCTAAAATTTGTTAAACGTTTATAGGTAAAATCAAGTCGTTTTCTTCAAACATTTTATCTCTTTTTATTACCCCCCTCAGTAAATGGGCAAAAAAAATATATTGATGCTCATTTTTAGGTTCTCGCACCAATTACTGAAAAAAGGGTTATTTTTGCCTAAACATTCAATAAATCATAGAAAAATGGAAAAATTACGCAATTTACCTGTTGGTCGTCAATATTTTGCAGGCATACGCCAAGATGATGCGATTTACATAGACAAAACAAGTTATATCTATAATATCTGCGCACCAATAGAAGGTTATTATTTTCTATCACGCCCTCGCCGTTTCGGTAAATCGTTGACATTAGACACTATCGCGGAAATATTTTTAGGTAGCAAAGACTTATTCAAAGGACTTTGGATTTATGATAAATGGGATTGGTCGCAGACTTTTCCCATCATTCGATTGTCCTTTGATGCCATTGAGCATAGTCTTGAATTAGAAAAAGCCTTAATGAACGCTTTAAAAGACATTGCTACAAAAAATAATCTGATGCTTACAGCCGATAGCGCAAGCGGTGCTTTTAAGGAATTAATCGAAAAAATAGTTGAAAAAACAGGCAAAAAAGTAGTCATTTTAATAGATGAATACGACCGCCCCATTATTGACCATATTGACGTATATGACCTCACAAAAGCAGAAAAACAACGCGATATTTTAAAAACATTTTTCAGTATATTAAAAAATAACTCTAATTATATTCGATTGTTATTCATTACAGGCGTTTCCAAATTCGCCAAAACTTCTATCTTTTCTGACTTAAATCATTTAAGCGATTTGACATTGTTGCCTAATTGCGCAGCTTTGTGCGGTTATACACAAGAAGAATTAGAGCATTATTTCGCACCTTATCTAAACATTTTTCCTCCCGATACCCTCGAAAAAATGAAATATTGGTACAATGGATATAGTTGGGACG
>JACCEC010700176.1_pt1 | contig 28217 bp, 30 predicted proteins | sample 7450121 | NCBI WGS metagenome assembly JACCEC01 (sample SAMN15323455, study PRJNA562643) | freshwater metagenome | isolation source: river surface water | place: USA:Blue River Watershed | collected 2017-08-18 | reverse complement strand
CTTGGTAGTTAAACATATTTGTTTGTAGACATTTCTGCAAATCTCTGTTAAGCATCTCACATTCTTCGTTCGAAATCGGGAGATATCCTGGGTTGGGTGTATATAGTTGTTTGATATTATTATTATTATTCTTATTCTTGTTATGAAACACTCCAAACAAAATAAATTGTGTAATCATGGTTGTTAAACCGATTCCCGTAAGAGTTCCTTTAAAAAAATCTATGTGTAACATTCTTTATTTTTGTACAAAAATAAACATTTTAATCGAAATCAAAGGATGTAATAAAATAATAAGATCACGAATGTTAATAAAATAACTTTACGTAAGAATGCAGCAACTTGTATAGTTGTAACAGAATCATTTTCTTTATCAGAATCAGGTAATAATATATCAAAATTTTTCATATAACGATCAGGTAATAAATACATAATTAAAGGATCAAGGATATTAAAAATAAATGCAGACATAAATTGCATACCTATAATTGTTGTAAATGCATCGGATTTACTAAAGAGTTTTTCTGTTAATATAGAAAGCATTTTTTTTATTTATATTTATTTATTGTTATGATAAACACAAAAAAAAATTAAATAAGAAAAGAAAAAGATGAACAATAATATAACACTTCCCTACGATTTCTTTCAAAATCCACCGATTGATCGTATATCACTCGAACATATATTATATCCAATAAGACCAAGAAATATGTATTTATATTACACAGCATTATGTCATACAAGTGTAAAAATACTTTCAGGAATGTATCCTGAACATCCAAAACATCCATTTTATGAACAAGGACATCCTATTTATGGTTATGATTATGAAAAATTAGAATTTTTAGGTGATTCAATTATTCATGCATCTCTTGCAATGATACTTATACGTTTATTTCCAAATAAAGATGAAGGATTTTTATCACGTGTACGTATAAATATCGAACGTAAATCTGGTTTAGCGGATTTATGTAATAAAATTGGTCTTTCAAGATTTATCAAAAAAAATCCTGAAATTCCTTTAACAGAAGCAGTGTTAGAAAATGTATTTGAAGGTTTTATTGGTGCATTATTTGAAGATCAACAAATATTTTTATATAATGGTTTACAACGATGTAATGGATTTATATCTACGACATTATCATCTGCATTTAAAAATATACAAGATATCCGACGTGATGATAACTATAAAGATACAGTGTTAAGATTATATGATAAAAATGTATTCGAACTCATACAATTTACATGTGAATCAAATCATGAAGAAAGATTACATACAGTTTCATTAAAATGTATATATAATCCCGTACGTATACAATATATTATTGAAAATGGTTATCAAGTACAAGATCTTGCAAGTATTATGAATTCTATACCAAATTTACAAGTGTATACTAAAAATATACAACGTACTGGTAAAAATAAACGTGAAACTGAACAAGAAACATCTAAAATTCTTATGGAATTCTTAGGAATACGTATGGTAAAAATTTAAATTTTTTGTTATGAAATCGAAGATAAAAGATAAAAGATAAAAGATTAAAAAAAATGGGAAATTGTTGTTATCCAAAATCAGAAAATGATACGAAAGATGTTTCTATAAAAGATGAAATTGAATTTGCATCAGATATGTACATTCCAAAACTTGAAGAGTGTATTGAATTTAATTATGATCAAATCTTACAAGAACCAATGTATTGCGTACGTGTATATGACGGAGATACAATTACAATTGCAAGTAGAAATCGACAGTTAAATAAATGGATAAAATATCAAGTACGTATCTATGGAATTGATTGTCCAGAATTACGTACAAAAGATGCAAATGAAAAATATGTATCTGAAATCGCACGTGATCATATGATTTCATTAGTTCTCGGAAAAAGAGTATATCTATCAGGTATTCAAAAAGAAAAATACGGACGTGTTCTTGCAAATGTATATGTTGACAATATCAATGTTGCGGATGAATTAATTCAAAAAAAATTAGCAGTATCATACGATGGTGGTACGAAAAAAGTACCTGTGGATTGGAAAGAATATTATGAAAAAAAAATATAAGAACACGCACGAATTCGAAAGAAGATTACAAAAAAAATTGTATGACGGAACGAACAGTTTGGAAAAGAAAGGACACACACGAATTCGAAGGGATATGACAAAAAAAATTGTAGATAGGTTTGGAAAAGAAAGAACACACACGAATTCGAAAGAAGATTACAAAAAAATTGTAGATAAGTTTGGAAAAGAAAGAACACGCACGAATTCGAAAGAAGATTACAAAAAAAAATTGTAGATAAGTTTGGAAAAGAAAGGACACACACGAATTCGAAGGGATATGACAAAAAAAATTGTAGATACAAAAAACAAAAACAACAAAAAAACATGTGGGGCGACATTGTAGCTGCATGTACATATTCATTCGTGAGTTATATGACAAAAAATTATATAGCACCACAAGATCTTGCATGGGCTGATGTAATTTTTGCATGGTATAATTATTTAATTCTTCCATTTAATGTATTAGTATTAGCAAGTGTAATAACAAATTATAAAACTGAAGTATCGATGTCTATGTTTTATGCATCAAGATATATTGATTATGTAACAACATTCGAACTCATACGAAAACAACAATACCAATTTTTTCATTTAAATGTATTTCATCACGCAACAACACCTGTGTTTATACGTTTAGGATGGGATGATGAAACAGTATTACGTTTTTCTATTTTTTTTATTGGAATAGCCGCAAGTGTGTATTCGAATAATATTAATACATTTGAAGTTGTAAATCCAGGTTATTTACAAAGTTTATCAATTGTCCAATGGACACAATATATTGTTGTTGTAGTACATACAATACGTACGAGTTCGAAATTAAAACGTTTTATGTTTGGAATGTATACACTTGTTTTTACATTATTAATTTTACAATATATGATGATAATCAATGTGAATGAATAAAAATGTTTTTTAAAAAAAATGAAAAAAAAATCTTGAAAGAATAATAAAAAAGAATAAATTAAAAAATGTCAACTCCTGCTACTAACTGGTCATATACTTCTGTTCCCCCACAAAACAAAGGATCTGTTGTTCCTGTCATGACTATTGGTCATGCTACCATGGGTTCAACTAGTATCACCAAGACACCTGTAATGTCTGTTCCTGGTAACATGCATTATTTCAAGGCTTATGGTGGTGATTCTACTTCAGCTTCAGCTATTACTGAATGGACTGTTGTTGATCCTGTGAGTACTTCTGCTTTCTCATTAGTTACTCGTAAATTCACTGCTCCTGTAAATGGTTTATACCGTTTTGCTGCTGTTTGTTATGCTGCTGCATCAAACACTCGTGCTTCCTTACGTCGTGTACGTGGTACTGAAAATATTACTCTTCAATATGTTGCTACTAATGATACTTGGGGTGAATCAAGTGCTTTTTCAACTGAAGTTTTCTTAGAAGCTGGTGATGAAGTTTTCTTATATGTTGATGAAGGACGTCTTCGTCTTGCTGATTACAATGCTGAATCTTTCACTTTGTCTTCTTTAACTTACCAACCACGTTCAACTTTTGAAGGACGTCTTATTTATGAAACTGCTTAAATAAGTTTTCTTCCGAAATAATAATCTGTATAGATTATTTGCAGCAAAAAAAAACAAAATAGCATCTTAAAAAAAACTTAAAACGAATTATTTTACAAATTAAAAATTGAATATATTTTTCCTAATTCATTTTTCGTTTGAAAATTACATATTGCTTGTTGAATAATTATGATGTTATCATCTGATTTATCATCCGAATTATCATCCGAATTCGAAAGAAATTCTGTAGCAGGCAAATTTTTATATTTATGAATTAACTGTCCAATATATGCAAATATAACAGGTTCACACATATATTGTTTAAATTGAAGCCTACACGCTGTCTGAAAACAAAAATAATCAAATAAACCGAGTATATTCTGTTGTGTTTGTGTGTCATTTATTTTTAACATTAAAAAAGAAAGAGTATCACGATATTCTTCAAATTCAACTTTTATTCTACATTTTGGTTGAATCATAATTTTATAAAAGAGTTCGAATGAAAATGTTGTTAATTCGAGTTCTTTTCTTTCAAGTAATTCCATAAAACTATTTGAAAATACATTTTCTTTATTATATACATTGATCCAACGTTTTGTTTTTTTATTTTGTACTTTTGACATTTCCAAATAAATTTTCTTTTGGGTATATTTAAAAAAAATATATAATAAAAATGCCATCATCATCAAAAGCAAAAGGTTGTGAAGGTTCTAAGAAAACTATCGGTAGTTATGCAGAAGTATTCCATGGAACAGCATGTAAAACAGCTGGTGGATTAAAAAAATCAGATCTTAAACAAAATAAACATGGTGAAATTGTTTCAAAAGCACGTTCAAAGAAAGCAGGATGGGGTCCTGGTAATCCTTTATATGAATATCTTAAGGAACACGGACAACTTCCAAAGAAAGGATCTTTCAAACTTGTTTCAAAAAGAAAAAGTCGTAAGTAAATTTTTTTTTCGTAACACAAATATAAAAAACAAAAAAATATTTAAAAAATGTTACAATCACCAACAAATGTGACAATTCGTGCAAATAACGGACAAGGAAATGTAGAAATACATGGGAAAACTAAAATTACACAAGCTGAAATTGGTATATTAGTGTCACCTGTTATTAGTAATATACAAACACAAATAGCCGACATCCAAAAAAAAATATCATCATCATCCAACACATCATCCAATACATCATCCAACACATCCAACAATAATATCCCCACCCCCACACCATCTCCTTTACATGATATCCAACGAGATCAAAATCAATATCAAATTATCAATGCACGCTTGAATACTTTACAAGATCAAATAAAATCAATCGAAGAACGTTTGAATTCATTCGTTATTTCTGTTGATGAACGTTTTTCATTGATAAATAATACATCATCATCGAATACATCATCGAATACATCATCGAATATAAATACGAATTCGGAAGAAACACAACCGACATTGATTGTTTTAAAAAGAACACCTTCGAGTGTAAATAATAAAATATTAAGATATGCTTGGTAAAATAAAACTTTCTTTGAATAATATATAAAAAAAAATGATCCGTCATTCGTTACCATATGCTGTTAAAAAAATAAAAAATAGTGTAAATAAACAATATCAACCAAACACCTTTGTTGTAAATCCGGATATTTTACAACAACGATATCGTAAAAAACAGGGTATACAAAAAAGTATAAAAACACCACCAGTAATTATACCACAAACGAATATTAATAACACAAATATTACGAATCCCAAAACACAACCTAAAATTGGTGATCAAATACGTTTAACAGTACATTCTGGTATAAAAGGTTCTGTTGGTTATGCACTTTCAAAAATAAAACTTTCGAACTTAATTCGTAAGTATTCGAACGAATCTCCACGAAATCAAAGTATCCTCGAAAAAATAAAATCATTTGATCCATTTACAAAATTTTTACCAAAAGCGGAAAATGTAACACTTGAAAATTTAATATTACCTAATGCTGTAAATAAAGAATTTTTAGAACTTGAAAAAGAAAATAAGAATTCGAAAGAATTACCTTTTGTTTTTCGTGAATTAAATGACGCCATTAGTAAAATAGCAAGTTCACTTGTTGATGATTATGTTGCATCTGTTTTTTCGTCCGAAGAAAACAAAAAAAGAATATACAGTGTCGGTGAATCAACACGTATATTAATTGGTAAAGCTATATTAGATATTGTTACATTTTCAGGAGAAACATGGAGAAAATTATCTGAAGAAGAAGAAAGAAATGCATTGAGTGTATTACAAGAAAAATATACTGATGTTAATTGGAATGATATACTTACAAATCAAGGACAATCTGCAATTGTTGAAGTATTATATCAAACATATAAAAATGATGGAAATGATAAATTAGCACTTACGTTATTCAAAAGTGCTGACATGAGAAATGAAGAAGTTGAAAGAACATTTGGAAAAACATTCGATGTCTTGTTTCGTGGTATTTTTTATGTCCCAAAAAAACAAAAGTGTATTCAAGAAACTCAAACACAACCTCAAACACAAGATAAACAACAAGAAACACACTTTGGTAAACATTCGGGTTCGTATGGTATTATATCGTTATCCGATGTAAGCCCATTATTCTCGAAAACAAATATTTCAATTCCTGCATCTATTACAAAATCATTACTCGAATTAAATGAATACAACAATAAAGAATGGATACAAACGAATAACATTGGAATACGTATGGGTCCTTTTGAAAAAGGTGAAATTGAATATTATAATCAATTTTTCCAATATTTTACACCTATACCCATTGTTTTAACACATAATTATCTAATTGATACATATGAATATGCATATTTTAAAAATAAAGATAAAGTAGGTCGTATTATTAATATGTATTTACATAATTCATCAGGACGTGTATATGCACTTGTTGATTTTGATGATCCAGATTCAGATTCAGAAACAGAATCCGAAACAGAATCTTATGAATTGTTGTGTATTGATCCTGATGATCCTGAAACATACGAACCCATATTAACAAGTACGATGCACCCACGATTTCGTATAAATTCATTTGGTAAAATCATTCAAAAAAATAATCAAAATAAAAATATTTTAAAGATATATAAAAAATTAGTTCGTGTTCATCATCATCTGTGGAGGAATTCTTTCAGCAAATGATAATACATTATGTTTTATACATCGGAATGAATAATATTCGGATTCATGATCTTCTCCTTTTTTTTCAAGTAATACAGCATCAACAATGTTACCATCACTCCTTTGAACAATTACACGTTCTCCTGGATATCCATATGCAACTTGTAATACCCATTCATTATTATAAAATGAAAATCCACTAAATTGAAATTGACAATGAAACAATCCATGTTCGAATTCAGGTATATTCGAATGTGTATAATAAAATTTCATTATAGGATCGTATGATATCAATCCTTTTTGTTGTAATTGTTGTATGACAGCATCATTCATATGTTCATGAATGTAATAAAGATATACCTTTGTTTCCATTTTTTTATATGTTTGTGTGTGCATATATATTTATATTTTTATAATAATGTTTATGTTTTTTATGAAAAAATGTCTTTCGTGTTTAATAAAAATAAAATAAAAAAATGTCAACCTCGAATTCTGTTAATGATGATGATTATATACCTGAAGTAAGAAGACCTATCTCACATGATGAAGAATACACAATCATTTTTTCAAATATTACAGGTGAGGTTTCAAAAACTATAAAAACTAGATATTCACAAGGAGCTGATATACAAATATATAGAAATATTTTTGAAGTTGATAAAGTAGGTGAAGAACTTTTTCCTGATTGTGGTGTGATAAGATATTCATCCAATGATTTAAGTGAAACAACTGAAAATAAATGTGTTTTCAAATTAATACTTTCTGCTGTAACATTGGAAGATCAAGAAGATCATCCTATAAAACACGACATTGATGTAACAAATATGACAATAGATCAAATTAAAAATCTATTCACACGAAAATCAACTCTTCACATTACTGTTTTACAGGATACAAACTATTCAGAGAAAAATATTCAAGGATTACTGATTGTAAATATGTATTCGGGTAAACAATTACAACTCTCACAATATATACCAAATTATCCAGTTAACTACATCGATACAATACAATACATGAGAGAACATCCTGGGTGTCTTTTTGGACCAGGTGATGTCGAATTTGAACATGCATTTAATGATGTGTTTGTTAGAAATGGATATCCAAATACAGATAGTGAAAGATGGAGAGTTTTTCAACAATTTGTTAATTACATCTATCGTTTTGAAAATTATCTTATACCTGCTTTTATTACTCTTGAGAATGAAGTTTTTGATGATTTTGGTGTTGTCCGTAGCGCAGTACTTGAAGAACGTTTTGGTAATATTATGTCTATTGAAGATATGTGTGTAATGCAAAGAACCAATTGGATATCAACATTCAGAGAAAAATTCTCAAATTATTATATGCATTATTTCCCTGCATTTAATCAACAACAGAATAGATTCGGAAAGAAAAAAAGGAAAGGGAAATATCTCACAAAAGAACGTTTTATCAGGATATACAGAAAAATACGTAATTGTTCGTACGATAAAGCGTACAAGAAATATAAGAAAGCAATGAAAAAAATATCTGCATAAGTGTATTTTTATCTTCCTCTCCATACTTTAACAACATGTGTTTTACTTGTTGATATACGTGTAATAAGATCATTTACAGCATCTTCATCTGATGATGGATAAAATGCATTCGGGAATGTATGAATATCATTTAAATATGAACATTTTGCAATTTTTGTAACACAACATGCCCATCCAAAAATACGTTCCATTGCCATACGATCCGTACGTGTATGTATGTTATTTAAAAATGATTTCGTAAGAATAGGTACGAATTCATTTAATTTCTTAAGATCTTCTTGCGAAAATACACCACACATACCAAAACATCCTTTCCATGTATTTTGTGTTTCAATCATATGTTGATAAACACCACCCGATGTTAATAAAGACATTAAACGTTCTTCTCCATGGTTTCCAAGTAAATGTGAACCATGAAAATGCCAAAGAAAACCAGAAGTAATTGGAGGAAGATTTCCTGCAATTGCCATGGAATCATGTAATACACATGTATATTCAAATAATTTCTTTGTAAATGTATAATACCATGCTAACATTTCACCAACACCCGGATGAAAATCTTCAGATGCATGTATAATTTCTGTACGTTCGTCTATATAAAAAGGATCATCCGATGTTATTGAATGATCATTAAGAATACATATTTTTACATTCGGATAAAAACGTCGGATTGAAGTAAAACATACTTCTCCTAAGAGATCATCCGTTTCTGTACGTGCATGTCGGATAATAATAAATCCAAATGGTTCTTTTAACATTTTTTATGTTTTTATCGTTTTGTTTTTTATCGTTTTGTTTTGAAATGTTTTAGCTTTAAAAATTCCAAAAAAAGAATAAGAATTTCTTGCAAAAAAAATTATTTCATAAAACTCGGGGTCTTACGATTTTCTTACGTACCCCATAAAAAACTCGGATGTATGTTTTAAACATATTTTTTTGCAAGAATTCGTACGATTTCTTTGGTATTTAATTTTTTGGAATGTTTTAAAGAATCGTATGGGTCTTCGTAAACTTTGGTGAGAAGATAACTTCCTTTACAAACAGTTTTTGTGTTATGTAATTTCTGTGCGACGATCTCAAGAATTTCTTTTTTATCTTTTGTTGGGTTTGCATATTTTTCTTGAATAAATAATGCATTTGCACGCCATGTACGTAAATCTTTATTTGTTATTCCAAAATCTTCTAAAAAATGATTAACATCTACAGGAAAGATTGTAAATAAACGTTCGCCTTTTGAAGATTTTGCACGTTTATGTAAGAATTTACGTACATATTTATTAGTAACACATGACATATTTTCAACACCTTTTTTACCAATAAAACGTATTGTAAGTGTTCCATTTTTAATTTTTAAATGTTTTTTACGAATTGTGGTAATACCATAATGTTTATATTTTTCTGCATTATTTTCATGTCCAATTCGAAAACCACAATCAAGAATCATTTGAACTGCAATAGCACATTCTTGTATATGTGAATCTTTTGATTTCATTTGTTGATGTACATATTTCATAAGTTTCAGGATAACATGATTTACATTTTTTACAATCAATCTTTTTTTATTTTTACGTTTTTCTTTATGTTCGTTCGAATAAATGTATTGCGTACGTCCTTTCGAATCAACACCTGTTGCAAGTAAATCATGTTGTAAATGATAGGTAATATTTTTATATCCTGGTGGTATATAAATTGTACGTATTCTTTTTAATATTTTCGAATTTGTAACTTTTTTATCGTGTTTATCTACGATTTTACCTTTTTTGAGGAAATACATATTCTTTTTTTTATATGATCTTTTTATATAAACTTTTTAGAAAATAAATTGAGGAATAGGAAGTGAATCAATGAAACGACAGATAGGAGTAACAACCCATTTCTTAACACGATTCTTAAGATTTTTCTTTTCCTTTTTCCATGAAACACGAATAACAACAGGTTCGTTAGCTTCTAAACGTGAACGTAATTCAACTTTTACACCAGGCATGTGTTGACGAATAAGTGCGCATACATCACGTACACCACACTTTGCAAATACACGACGTGCAAATTCAATCTTTAAAGAATCAAAAGCAGCATCAAGATGTACTGAATTACCACGATCACGAGTACAAGTCTTGTAAGTAACAGCAGCACGTGAACCAGGGAACATAGAAACATAATGATCAAAATCTAAATTACGAGTAAAGGATAATTCGAAATCAACAAATGATTGATCTTCTTGAGCAGCAACTTTTGAAGCAGCAGCAACAGTTTCATGAATATTGTCAAGTTGAAGATCACTTGCATGTAATAAAACATTACGCCACCAATCATTATGTACTGAAATAGTTGATGATAATTCAGCAGCAGAACGTGCAACTTTAACTGATTTATTTGTTTGTTGAATTGAACGTAATGCATCGGCAGACATCACAGGTTTACGTGGGATAGGTGCAAGTTCATCAATAGGAGGTGGGGTTGTAACAGTAATAACAACGGGTGTTGGGGTAACAACAGATGTTTCTTGTGAAGCAGTTTCTGATGACATTTTGGATTTTATTTTTTTTATCTTTTAAATTACATTTGATAAATTTTTTTTGATAATAATTTATTTTTCTAGATTCATGATTCATGATTCATGATAGAGATTTGTTCCTGCAAAAAAACAAAAACAAATATATCAAAAAAAATTATGTATTAACAAAAAAGGAACAAAAAAAAGATGTTTACATATATTTTATTGGATGTTGAAACAACTGGTCTTGATTTTCGTACGGATCGTGTGATATCTGTCGGAGCAAAAGTATTTCAAGAAAATAACTTTTTTCATCAACATATCAACCCACATAAATTAAATAATGCTGTACATATTAATGGAATTGATGATGTATTCTTAAGTAAACAACCAAGTTTTAAACATGTTATGCAACAATTTTGGAATTGGATAGATGATGTTTATCATACTTTCAAAGAAAAACCGATTGTATTCGTTGGACATAATTATGATTATTTTGATGAAACAATGTTACTCAATGAACACATACGTACAAATATGTTATCGTATGTACCACAAAAAATACCTATGTTTAAAATTGATACTATGAAACTTGCAAAATATGTATTCCCATTTACATTAAAAAATAATGTATTTTACAATTTACCATCAAATATAGATTGTCCGGAAAGTTATAGTCAAGTAAATATTTATCGTTTTCTTTTTCAACAAGATCCAACAGAACAACACTCCGCTATAGGAGATGTATGTGCACTCGAACAAATTTTATTATCAGATCTATTTTATAATTCTTTTCTTTTATGCTCACCCGATGTAACACGTTTAATTCATAAATAAATAAATAAAACAATTACTTTTCACACTTCTTTTTTAAAAAAAAATATATATATACATATATACACATATGAACAACCCGGAAGAATTTTACACGAGTGTCGTAAGAAATGATAAAGGAAAAGAACGTGCGGAAGGTTCTTGGATAGAATCCTTACGTTTATTAAATAATTTCGCAAAAGCATATGCACTCGCACTTTTTACAAATACAAACCTTCCTGTTGCATGTTTTGATTATTCATGTGGGAAAGGTGGTGATTATTTTAAATTAACACGTTTATTCCCTTCCATGATTAAATATGTTGGTATGGATATTACAGAAAAAAGTATACAAGACTTTCGTGAAAGATTATCAACATCTACATCAACATCTACATCTAATAACAACAACACACACGTGTCCGTATATGATCTTCGTAATCTTATACATGAAGCACAATATCAAGGTGCTTTTACATTAGTTAATATGGGATTTTGTTTTCATTATTTTTGGGAATCACCTGAAATTTTAGATAACTGTATAAAAAATGTAAGTAATCTCTTGATCTCGAAAGGAAGGTGTATTATTACAACAGTCAATGAAAATAAAGTTAAATCACGTTTAAACCCAAAAAATAATGAAATTAGAATTATTAATCAAGATAATCATCTTGTTTGTCGTTTTAAATATAAACAAGATTACATTCAACATGGATATCTCTTTGAATTAAATGATTCTTTACATGAAAAAGCAGTGAGTGCAGTAGAATACTTTGTAAATCATACAGAACTCGAACGTGTTTGTAAAGAACATCATCTGAGTGTTATACATAATCAATCATTATTACAATTTATACAAAGTGGTGTTGGACATTCTTTGTATGAACTAATGGGTGTACCAAAAGAAATTGGACCTGTTGAAGAAAGTATTTTAGATTTATATGAAGTTATTATTCTTGAAAAACAAGAAATCATGCATCTTCCTACGGATACATCAGGATATGCATATAATATTATTGAAGAAAATGCATTTGCATTTGATGATGATTACCAACAAAAATCTCCTCCATATGGTACATCTCCTTCGTATGGCACATGTTCTTATTTGGATTTTTAAAAAAAAATAAAATAATTTAAATTAAATTGTTTACTCCGAAATAACTTTAAAAATGGAAATCGAAAAAAAACAACAAAAGCGTGGACGTAAACCACGTGGTGGAATTTCGAATTTAAATGAAATTATACAATGTCAAACATCTATAAATACATCCATGCAAATGCAAACACAACAACACGATGATCATTTTTCTTCCATCGATTTACCTTGGAAAAATGTACAAGCTCCACCTATTACTAAAAAAACAGAAATATCCGATGATGAATTAGATAATATGGACCTTTTTCAACAAGAAGAACATGTGTCATTCGAACAAATCTTTAAAACACAAACGAATTCGAGTATACATCAAAAAAATTTACCTATTATCATTACATCATCAAATGAAACAAATTTATTAAATATTCCTGAACATTTACGTATTGTAGATATACCAAACTCATTTGTTGTACCTACATCCGCACCTATAACATCATCTACATCATCATCTATATCATCATCTACATCCGCACCTATATCTACATCATCATCTATATATCAAGATCCGCAAACACAATACTTTCATTCCTTACGATTACTTAATTATTCGAAAGAAAATATACGACAAAGTCAGAATATACATTTTGATGATAATTTTTCATGGCCAGAACGTTCACAATTTGCATGTTGGTTTTGTTGTCATACATTTGATGAATATCCAAAAGTTATTCCAATTAATTTAACAAATCAACAAGGTAAAAAAATATATCATGTGATTGGAAATTGTTGTTCATGGAATTGTGTGAAATCGTATGTACTCCGTGAATTTAATAATTTCTCTTTATTAAATACATTTTTTTATGATTTATTTGGTGAATCCATTGAAAATATAAAAATTGCACCTTCTCCTGTTTGTTTACAATATTTTGGAGGTACAATGTCAATTCAAGAATATCGTCAGAGTTTTTATAATCCGAAACAAAGAGTTTCACATGATGTCTTACAAAAAATACAAATTCTTGTTGCGAAAAGTTTTATTTTTGACTCTAAAAAAATGAATTAAATTGTGTTTTCTTTCAAACAAATATTTGCTTTTAAATGACAAAAAACTTGTGAAAACATTTATGTGTTTTCTTTCGAATGTCAAAAAACTTGTGATCCATGTTTACTTTTTCTTCAGATGTCAAAAAACTTGTAAAAACATTTATGTGTTTTCTAAAAAATATATTGAGCTCTGATGAAATTATTTATAAAAAATATTTTCGGGAATATAAAATTTTATTTTGTTTTCTTTCAAATGTCAAAAATCTTGTGATCCATGTTTACTTTTTCTTTCGGACGTCAAAAAACTCTTGAAAAACATTTATGTATTTTCTAAAAAATATATTGAGCTCTGATGAAATTATTTCTTAAAAAAATATGTTTTACAAAAAAAATTATAAAAAATATTTTCGGGAATATAATTTTTTATTTTGTTTTCTTCCAAATGTCAAAAATCTTGTGAATGTTTTCTTTCAAATGTCAAAAATCTTGTGAAAAACATTTATGTATTTCTAAAAAAATATATTGAGCTCTGATGAAATTATTTCATAAAAAAAATATATTATAAAAAATATTTCAGAGGCACAAAGTTTTTTATGTTTTTCTTTCAAATGTCAAAAATCTCTTGAAAACGAAAATGTGTTTACAATAAATATTAATTAATTACAGCAAAAATTAACTTAAGAATTTCATAAAAATGATATCATTCGTTTTTGTGAAAAAATTGGAAAAAGAATGTAATGTTTTACACACGGGACTTCCTGAAAGTGCCATTGTATAAATCCATGTTTTTGGTGATAATAATTGTAATCCACAAAATTCACCATGTGCTCGATTGATTAATGCATTTGTAAATGAAAACATGACAATACAGAAGAAATAATACAAGATATATTTGGAATAAGATGTTAAATTGGATGACTTATGTGAAAATGTTGATAACTTACCTGAAAACTTTTTCATTTTATATTTTTTTTTCTTGTGTGTTCTATAAAAAAAATATAAGAATTCGAACGAAAGATGTCAAAAGAATTTAGTTTATTAACAAGTGAAACATTATTGACATTGTATCCACAATTAATCAAAAATGTACCATTATCAATTGATATACAAACATTCTTACGTGTTCTTACAATAACGGTGTCATCGTATATATACATACATCAAACACAAAAAACAACAAATGTACGTCCGGATTATTATCAAGGTTTTTTAAATACATTACATATTCTTTCGAGTTACTACGCATTTCAAACAATACAATCAGGAGATGCACTTGCATTATTTTATACATATCCTATTTTTAATTTAATTTTCTCACACATGTTTTTACAAGAAAAAATTGATACACAAGATGTCATGAGTGTTCTTACGGGTGTTACAGGTGCTTTTATGATTGCACAACCTGGTTTTGAATCAAAATCAATTTTTGGTATTCTTGCTGCATTGGTATCCGCAATGACTGAATCATTAATGTATGTTAGTTATCATGATCCAACAAGTAAAAGTACACCAACAGAACGTATGTATGAATTATATGCTGGTTCGATTCCTTATACATTCTTACTTGCTTTTAAAAATTGGGGGGGATCGGGATCGAACGGTAATAAAATAACAACAAAAGCAATTTTATCTGTTATTACTTTTAATATATTTATTGGATTTTTTGCACATTTATTACGTGCAAACGCTGCTTTAAATTTAACAGCACCTTTGTTTTCTTCTTTAAGTTTATGGGGTGTTATTGCAGGATATATCTTTCAATTTTTGTTTGAACATAAATTTCCATCAAAACAAACAATTATTGGATCAATTTTAATTATTTTATCAGGTATATTGTCGTATTATAGAAAAAAATAATATTCATAAAAAAACAACAAAATGTCATTACATCTTATCGTTGGACCGATGTTTGCAGGAAAATCTACATCGTTAATTCGTGAATTTCGAATGTATAAATTTATGGAAAAAAATATACTTGTTGTAAATCATTCGTTAAACCAACGATATAATACGAATACAGTTGTAACACATGATCAACTTACAATTGATCATGATCATTTATTAATTACATCGGATTTAAATGATATCGTAAGATATTCTCAATTTGAAAAAATGGATGTAATTATTATTGAAGAATTACAATTCTTTCAAAATGCAAAAGAACTCGTAAAAACTCTTGTGGAATTCTATGGAAAAATTGTCATTGCATCTGGATTAATTTCAACAGGTGAACGTAAACCATTTGGAGATGTACTTGAACTTATGTTAATTGCGGATTGTATTGAACATCGTACCGCTTTATGTAAAAAATGTCGTGATGGAACGGAAGCACCTTTTTCATCGAGATGCAAAAATCAAAATCAAATTCAAAATGGATCAACAATTATTGATGTTGGTGCTGCGGATAAATACGAACCACTCTGTAGAACACATTTGTTAGAAGCACATCCAGAATTAAGAGAATAAATGTATACTTTTTTTGTTAAAATAGGTTCAATTGAAATATATGAATCGTTAGATATCGTTAGTTTTCTTATGTATTTTTGTGTATTTATGTTCACAATAAAATTGTTTATAACACTTGCTGAATCAAGATAAAAATTGTTTACAATAAAACTTTTTGGTTGACAATGATGATAAGAATGAGAATGATAATAATCATTTACAACATGATTTGAATTTAGATAAAAATCGTTCATCTTTTTGTTTTTTTATCAAACAAAATATTTTTTAATCCGAATAAAAACGACACACAGAATCATCAAATACATGATTAAGATCATGTGAATAAAATTGTTCAAACGTACGTTTCTCTGAAATATCCGAACGACCACGTGCAATTTTTTGTTGGAATTCTTTTACACTTTTTGTAAAATAATGTGCAAGGAAAATGTTATGATCATAACGATTATCAATATCATGATTATCCGAATTATCATCACAAAATGGTGATAACACAGGTTGTAATGTTGTTGAATGAAATGTACCACGTGTTGTAACAATATAATGTGGATTATTCATATAAATTATCTCACGAGGACGTACGATTGTTTTGATATGTTTGTTTAATTTTGAATCACATTTTTGAAAACGTTTTGTTACAGGTTCAGGTGTATAACATAAATTCCCCGAAGATCCGAATAATTTCCATTGAACACCGATAGCACTCGCATGTTCAAAACATTCTTGTTCTAAAAAATGATTTAATGTTTGTCCACCTAAATATAAAAATTCATCTACATCAAATACACATACCCAATCATATTCTTTTGAAAAATTTACAAAAAAATGTTGATATGCTTTCATTTGCATTTGATTCCCAGGGAAATGTATAATTTTCACTTGATCATCTGACGAATATCCTACGAGTGTATTTGATACACTGTTATCGTATATGTATAAATCATTTACACCGAGTTTATTGAGGTAATAATCAATAAATTCGTATATATATGGTTCCTCATGAATTGCAATGCAAACAAGTGCGGTTTTCATTTTTATTTTTTGATTATGACAAAAATTTAATTAAAATATAAAACAAATAAAATGATCCCACAATTTTTTTACGGAGTCGAAGGTGGTGTAGGATATCGTGATATTACATTTGCATGTTGTGTATATTTCTTACGTGATCATAAAATTTCTATTCCAGCAGATTTTTATAAACGTGTGGAAAAAATTGGAGATCATGTACCTCCGAATATACCTCTTTCAGAACGTATGTTTTTCATGAAATATCAAAATGAAATCGTACGTATACCATGGGGAATACAAATGGATTTTACATTCGAACATCTTACGAATGTTTTGTTAGATCAACCAAATTATAATCTAAAAAATGTAATTTCAAATGAAAATCTAAACTTGAAAGATATTCACGAACATGCACGTCTTCTTATAGGATCAATGAAAGATGAATTACCTGAACAAGAACTTGCATTAGAATTCATACAACCAGATGATCGTGTTATCGAACTCGGAGGAAATGTCGGAAGAAATACAATTGTAATCAGTTGTATTCTTACAAATCCACATGAACAACTTGTTTCACTTGAATGTAATCAAGATTTCATACAAATGTTTGAATTTCATAAAAAAATTAATGGTTTAACATTTCATATTGAAAATTCTGCATTAAGTACACGTCCGTTATACATACGTGATTGGGAAACAACATCATCTATATCATCAAATGATCATGATTACAAAATAGTGAATACAATGTCATGGAGCGATCTTGTACAAAAGTATTTTACACCTACTGTTCTTGTTGCTGATTGTGAAGGTGCATTATATTCGATTTTTCGTGATGATTCACACAATATTTTGTCAGATCTTCGTTGTATTATTATGGAAAATGATTACCATGATCTTTCGCAATACGAATTTATTCAACAAGAATTGTTAAAACATCATTTTATTTGTAAGAAATCTGTCGGAGGTGGTTGGGGACCATGCGCATCTTTCTTTTATCAAGTATGGATAAAAAAATAAATTGTGTTTTGTAAAAATTAAAAAACAAAAATGTATTCTTTAACAAATGTACATAATTCAATTCATACTTTTGTTTCCGTACAATCTTTTTCTGTAAACGAACATATACATTTTACATCTAATTTGTCTACACAAATTTCTGTACCACAACATTGTTTGTATGTTCTCAATGGAAATGTAACATTTCAAAATTCAATACATCATCAACTTATACCAAATTATATATATTTTCATACTATACAATCAAATTATACATTACAAACGAATTTACCTGCGAGTACGTATGCAAATATATTTGATAAAAATCCTGTGCTTCTTTCAAATCAAACATATTGTATCGAATTCTGTACAACCATGATTTCAATGGGTAATGGTAATAATGTACATAGTTATCTTCGAACATCAGGTACATGTGGGATTGAAAATATGACAGTAACACTAAAAACAGCTGTCGGATCACAATCAGATGGTAGTATGATTAAAAGTAATGCAATTACTGTTACACAATTATCCGCAAATGCACAAACATTAATTCATGAAGGTGCAAATGCACAACCAAACAGAAACATAGAAGGAAATGTTATGTTACGCACGAATTCGACAGGAGGTTCTTTTATTTTTCAAATTATGGAAGATGATGGACCTGCAACACCACAATTACTTGCAAATTCGTGGATGCGTATAATATGGTTAGGCCCTTCGAGTAATGATATAATGTTTGGGAATTATGTCTAAAACATCTTTACATGTTGTCTTGCATTGTGTGTGGGGGATATGTCTAAAACAACATTTGTTGTCTTGCAAAATTATATTTTCGATTTGCTTTTTCTTTCGAACATCCTTTCGTTTTCATATATATTCTTACGAATTTCGTACGAGAAATCATTTTATTTCGTCCGAAGTTGTTTGATTCATTGTTCGCCGTCAACGCGTTATTCACATTTTCTACTTTGTTTTCCCCACATAAAAGTTTTAAATCTGGATGAATACTGTTGATCATCTCACGAAATACATCCGTGCCACACAGAGCATTGTTCGATACTACATACATGTTCACATCTTTTTCTTTCAAATAGTTTAACATGTTTTTGAAAGTGTCACGACGTGTTTTTGTTCCGAAAATATAATTTACAAGTGTTTGAATCTTAAAATCTTTATCATTATTTTCAATAAAACTTGGTAATTCTTCAATCATACTAATTGTTCGATCGAAATCGAAAAAAACACTTTTGGATGTTGCAGTATTTCTTTCTATCCATGACACAAGATCATCGATATAATTTTGATTGAATCCTTCCGAAACATATTCGGGTTCGAATGATTCATCCGTACATTTTTGTACGAAATCCTGAAGTTCGGATAATTCGTTATCATCATTATCATATCCTGAATGTTGTAAAACGAATTTATTGTATCTCATATTTGGAAGTGTGATTTGATCATTAGTTCCTGTAACAATTTTTAAAGAGTTATCACCTGATGAATCTAAAACAGCAGTTCTTGTAATTTTTACATGAATTATTTCGATATCATGTCGTTCCCTGAATTTTTCTTTGTATTCATTAATGTATCGTTGTGAATCATCATATATTCGTACGATCATTTATCTATTTTCTTTTTTTTATTTGATGTAGTAGAAAAAAAATATAATCATGACAATTGCAAGAAGAAAGAGTGTAACACTAATTTCTGAAAAAATAAGTACAAGTGTTCTTTTTCTTGCGGAGAATCCGACAGGAATCGAACATCCTTTTTTATCTTTTGTACAAGTTGCACGTAAACTTTCGTATCTATGTATAACACTTTCGATTGGTTCATTTTTTTTATTTAATTTTTTGTTAACACGTTCGTGTATTTTATATAACCATACAACTAATTTTTCTCTTGATTCTGATTCAATGGGTATTTCTTGAATAAAATCTTGATAAGATTCACGACAATATCTACAAGGAAAAACATACCCTGCATGTTCAAAAAAGACACGATACCTTTCTTCTGTAGTACCTTCAGGTAAATTATGTTCACGATCGAATTCTTTTGGATTCATAGGATATCCAAAAGTAACAGCATGTAAAAATACCCATCCAGGAGGACCCCATACATTTGTCATTAATCCATTGGTTGCATTCGGATTTGTAAGAAGTTCCATTTGAAATATATTATTTTTTTATAAAAACAGATAATAAAAAAAATATGGAAAATTTTGAAGATAATCTAAAAAAATTTCTTGAGAGTTCGGAAATAGATCTGAATTCAAAACACGATGTTGAAGAGAAAATAAACATTTTCATCCAAAAACAAAAAGAAGTGTTTGAACAAAGTAAAAATGACAAAGTAGGTAAATTAATTGCTGAAAAAAAATATTCGAAAAAGGAAATAAATACTTACAAAGTAAAAACAGATGAATACATTAGGAAAGTAATTGAATTCTTGCAAGGTACAAAAATAAAAATATTGGAAAACATTGTGTCTCCAACAAAAACATCCCCAACAAAAACATCCCCAACAAAAACATCCCCCACAAAAACATCCCCAACGATGTCCCCGACGAAAATACAAACATCATCAGAAAATCAAAAAGAAAATCAAAAAGAAAAACAAACGGACACCAACGATCCCTTACGTGAAATGTTTATTTCGGAAGAAAATAAAGAAGAACATGTAGGTTTATCGTTAGAAGATATATATAATCATTTGATACAAAAACTAACGAATGAATACAATATGAATGTCGAGAAAAAATTGAATGAAATGACAGAAAAAGGTTATTCAAAGAAACAAATGATTAAATATAATTCGATTGCAAAAAAACATTTAGAAAGTATTCTTAAGAATGCACGTGAAGTCAAACGTAATTTATTAAAAGAACGTTTACAAGAAAAGAAATATCAACAAAAACTTGAACGTGTTGTGGTAGGAAAGAAAAAGAAAAATGTTTTATCGTCTGACGAAGAATATGAAGATCAACATAATATTGAAATTCGTGAGATCTATAACAAGAAAATTGGGAATAGAATCATAAGAGTTCAAAAAGAAAAAAAGGATGCATTACAAGAATTATTAGAATCGTATGATAATCATAATTTCGCACAACATTTTTTTTCAGGAGTAAAACAAAAGAAAACAGGTGTTAACCCCATTTGTTTAGGAAATGTTGGGAACAGTATTTTAAATTTAAATCAAAAATCTGTTTATATTCTTTCGAAATTACGTGCGATGGATAAAATACATACATCTGGTTTACTTGTAAATCAAGGAACAGGTGCAGGAAAAACATTAATTGCTGTTTGTATTATGTTATCATTTTGGAATAAATATTGGGGGAATGATAAGTTATATGCAATTTTTTTAGTGTCTACACGTAAAAATCAATTAGTGGATAATAATATTATAAAACTTGCACAACTCTGTCGAATTTATTTTCCTACATTCGTGGATCATACGATTTCGAAAGAAAATGGACAATATATTTTTAGTATTGAATATTTTAATGAAAACAAAGGTGATTTCACTGATCATGATGAATTTATTGCAAAATTATTAATGAATCGTTTTAAAAAAGGTATATTTGATAGTTTTATTACAGAAGAAACAAATGAAAATCGTGAATACATTGAAAAATATAAAGCAAGACGTTTAGAAGAAGGTTCGATTGGTTTAAGTTTATTTGGTAAACTTGGGTATGATTTGTCTGAATTATTTTATGATTATGACATTCAAACTTTCCGTCAAGAATATTTATCAATTCAACAACAAATTGAAAAAGAAAGAGAAGAAAACGTAAGTGTATATAATGATATTGTTCGTAATATTTTTTCAAAAAATGTTTATAAAGTATATTTTCTTTCTTCCGAAAAAAATGAAGAATTTTATATAGACATACAAGATAATACTTTGTATATTGTTGAATTATATTCACGAATGGTGTTTACAAGAGAATATGATAATAAAATGGAGAACATAAAGAATTTTGTTGATTTCGTAAGTGATTCGTTAGGAAGAAATAAAACAATCAAGAAGATGTATCATAACAATAATAAAATATTTCGAAAAGGAGGATTTTACGAACAAGCTTCGGATGAATTAATTTATCAATGTAATGAAATTATCAAATCATACAAACACGATCAACAACATTATAATACCAAACAAAATATCATGACAGGATGTGTTCCTAAAATTGTTTTTGAGTCTCGTGCAAAAAATGCATGTTCCGAAAAAGAATTTATTCAAATCCCAGATGTTACAGTTGAAAATGCATTGGATGTTTTTAAATTAATTACACAAATTATTATGGGTTATCAACAGGTTGATGTTAAAAATAAACATCAGATGGCAAATTTAAAAACTGCATATCATAATTATATTCTAAAAAAATATAATATATATGCACACGAAGAACGAAATAAAGAAACTGTATATGAACAAAAACATGTCGAAATAATTGATTCAGATGTAAATTCAGATGATGACGTACATTCAGATGAAATTCAAGAAACAACAAATGTAATTGATGATATCTATGATTTATTTAATGATACATCAGAAATCAAAATTATACAAACGAATGAACACAGACAAATGCAACATTGTGTTTTTATTTTAGATGAAGTACAATTTTTATTTGATCCACCTGCTTCTGAAGCAAGTATGCGTAAAAACTATCGTTTTCTTTTACATGCATTAACATATTATCGTGATCCAAATACAACATGGGTTGTTGGTTTAACAGCAACACCCGGTTCAAGTGAAAAAGATGTTTCTGAATTATTATCGATGTTATTATCCTGTGAAGATCATTGGATATCAAAAGAAAACGTAGAAATCGTACGAAATCCAGAATTCGAGAATATTACAAATGTATATCGTGGAAAAACACACGAAACATTACAATTAAAAACACCCGGTGTTGTAAGATATGAAAACAAAACATACGAATTTTATGAAAAAGTGTCACCCCACATTCGTATACGTAATCAACTTCCTATTCGTTCGGAAGGATATCTATTGAATGATATGGAAAAATTAAAAAATACATTACATTATATGATATCGTTTGCTGATTTTAGTGGTGATCTTACATTATACCCAAGTGTTCATATTCAACGTGTGTGTATTCCACATTCAGAAGATTTTTCTGCACTTTCTATCGAAGTTCAAAAGAAAATAAAAGATAAAGAACAAGAAAATGAAAATACATACCTCGAACTTCAAGGAAAAGAATTTGTTCATAAGCGTAATGGAAAAATAGTTCGTCTTCCAAAACGTAAGATTTTATCATCTTATCGTCGGATGAATATGTATATTCTTGAATCATCTTTAAAAAACAATTTTGGTGTAAAAAATTCATCTGTTTTTAACAAAAACGAAAATGAAAACGGACAAGATCTTGAATCATCTTTAAAAAACAATTTTGGTGTAAAGAATTCATCTGTTTTTAACAAAAACGAAAATGAAAACAGACAAGATCTTGAATCATCTTTAAAAAACAATTTTGGTGTAAAGAATTCATCTGTTTCTAATGAAAATGAAAATGAAAACGGACAAGATCTTGAACCGATTAATGTAAAACAAAAAAATGGTGATTTCGTTTTAACACCAAGTAAAAAAATTCAACATGTTCTTAAAAATATTTTATCCCACCAAAATGGAAAACATTATGTATATTGTTCAGATTTAATTGGATTACTTACAATTGCATATTATTTAACAAAACATAAATTTATTCCATACAAAGGACAATCATATGATGAAATGTTATTAAACAAATCAAAAGGATATAAATATATGTATTTTACAGATTTAAAAACATCATCAAGAGAACCTTTTGTAAATGTAGGACCTATTGTTGAAGGTACGAACGAAATCATTGAAATTGCAGAATACGTAAAAACAAATGAAAAACATACTTTCCGTTGGAAAGAAGATGGTGTTTTATTTAATGTTGATATCGATAAAGTTCGATTAAATACGAATCAGAATGATCCTTATTATTTTACACGTAAGTTAACATATAATGATATTAAAAAACGTGGATTTGGTTATGCAAGTTCGAAAGTAAAAAATAAAAATGGTGACCACTACAATTTACATGGTGAAGTTATTCCTGTTATTTTAGCATTAGGTGAATCATTTAAAGGTGTTGATATGTCAGCTATACGTTATATACATTGTGTTGATTCATTTACAGATTTACAAGATTTCTTACAATTACTCGGACGTGCACCTCGTATGTGTTCACATGCATTATTACCACCAAGTGCTCGTAATGTAAAAATGTTTATCTACCATTCTTATTTTGAAAATATGATTATTTCTTCAAACAAAATAAATTCAGACATTTATTTATGGGAACAAAGTGTTAAAAAATATAAAGAATTATGGAAAGATATTAATCAATTTTTCTTACAAAATGCTTATGATCATCAAGTATTTAAAAATATAAACGAACGTGTTATCGAACGTATTGAACGTATTCTTACGATTGAATGTAATTCGTCATCAGATAATGATAAACATGCAGATGATAAACATGCAGATGATAAACATGCAGATGTAGAAAAACATTCAGATGTAGAAAAACATGTAAATATTCTTGATGAAATTGAAAAACGCATTAATCATTTTTATGATTCAAAAAAGGGTGGAAAATATTTCAAACGAGTTTTTCCAGATCGTCAAAAAAATGTTTTCTATAAAGTTGTTCAAAATCAAAACAAAAATATGTATCTATTTAAATTTTTAAACGGTTTATCACAAATAAAAATTGGTTTCGAAGATAAAGGAACAATAAAACATCGTACAGAATTCTTACGAAATTTTACAAGAATGATGGAAAACTATGATTTATATCTATATTCAGTACAAAAAAAGAATCCAGATGAAAAATTGTTACAAATACAAAATACTTTACAAGATGAATATGAAAGAATACAAAGTGTTTTGTCCAGAAGAAAATCTCCAACCAAAAATTTAGTCGACAAAAGCGTCAAACATATTTGATACTTGATTTGATGTTGTACATGATGTTGTTTGATTTATATGATTATCGATATCATCATTTTGATTATCATTATCATTTTGATTATCATTATCAATTTGATCATCGATATCATGATTATGTGTTTTCTTTTTCCTTTGTACGATAACTTCGAATTCTGCGGATATATAAAATTTCTTACGTTCTCTTCCTTGATTATAAAATAAACCCATCGTATTATGAATGTCAATAATAAGTGGACGTACAACCCCCGCACGTTCACCTAATATTCTACCAACAGCTTGTCGCATATCATTTCTTGGGGTTGCAAGTAATACACAATTTAATCCTGGACAATCAAAACCTTCTCCTGCAATTCCATATGTTGCAAATAATACATGACATGTATTTACATTTTCTGTACGAGTGTCAGAATATAACATTCCTGTTGTAAATGTTGTATTTTTTTCTTTAAAAATTGCATCTAAAATTAACACTTGTTCTTTTCGATCTGTTAATACTAACACACGTCGATCATTTTCAGATGTAAGTACATTAATAATTTCATGAATAATACATTCATTATATTCTGTATTACGTGCGAGATCTGTAATTGCTAATGAAAAAATAGGATCACCTTGTTTATTTTTTTGAATAGGTACTTCCCAACATCCTTGTACCATTTTAACAAGTGGTTTTGTTTTTACTACGAGTTCACGTACAGTACGTACAGGTCCAATTGACCATTGAAAAACATTTTGTAATTGATCTTTACGTTCTAATGTTGCTGATAAACCAATTGTATAAGGTATACCACCAATTTTATGAAATGCTTGTGAAAAACTTGGTGCACCCATATGATGTACTTCATCAACAATAACTAAACCAAAAGAATCAATTACTTCTTGCGGAGGGTCACGTAATAATAATTTTTGAATAGAACATGTTACAATCGGACAGGTTGACGAACATGTGTCGAGTTCTTCTGTTGATACTCCTAAAAATGTTTGAACACGTTCTGAAAATTGTGTTAATAATTGATTTGTATGTGATAACCATAAACATCGTACGTTTAACCTACGTATTAATTCAATAGCAACAACTGTTTTACCAAAACCTGTATGTAATGCAAGACATCCGGATGGTATTCCTGAGTAACTAAAAAATTCGGTTAAAACATCTTCTTGTGTTTGTTTTAATGTATATCCTTGATTTACTAAAGGTTGTATTAATTGTGTTGATTCAATACGTAAACGACGATATCCTTCAATTTGTGTACGAAATTGTATGAGTTCCGGAAGTTCATCAAACCAACATCGTGGGATTTTTACATACCCATTATCACATTTATGTATTACAGTAACACATTCACCTTTTACAGTTCTACCCGATGCTTTTGCACGTTTTGCTACAGGATTTTTATCACTTACTGCAGCATATACTTTAGACATCGTGTCTAACTTTTTCCAAACATTTTGTGAAACAGCCGACGGATGTAAAAAGTATCCTTTCGTATTCGTGAGAAGTTTCATTTTATTTGTATTTTGTTTTTTATTTTTTAATGAAAACAAAAAAGTTATTGTAAATGTTAATTTAATTGATTTTATATAAACCTGCATAGGTACAATTTGTTTTAAAATTAGTAATATCAAAATCATTATTTTGTAAACGATGTGATGCATCATTAACATACATCCAACACTGAAATTTTTCTGTAAAATTCATAGCAACATAATGTCCACTTTGAAATGTATATCCTTCATGATATGCAACACTCACGAGATTGTACCGTTTCGAAAGAATACTTACAGATGTATTCATTTTTTTAGTGTCATGTATTTTTTCACCAAATGTATTATGTCGTGCGATATTCACAAGAATACATGAAGGAGACCATACAATTCGTGATAAAATTTCACGATCAGCTTTTTCATGACAATGATCACATTGTACATCTTCTGCATTGTATGATTCATTCACATGACTTATCCAAAGAAATGGTGTGTATTCCTTTCGTACAATTTCTTGACAATGTAAACATTTTTGTGTTTCACAACGTATACCATAACATTCGTGTAATATATTATCATGTAACAATCTTTCTTTTATTTGTTGGATATCTTCATGATCATTATCATGATCATTATAATGATTATCTTGATTATCACCATGATTATCACCAACACCATTTATAACAATCGAACGTATAGGTTGTTGTGTTAATATTTCAAAAATTTCATTCACACATTCTAAAATATCTTGATGTTGATTCGTACGAATTGAATGATATAAACAGGGTATATAAGATGCAAATTCATCAACATTTGCAATATGTGCATCATTTTGATTTGTTTGAGATGATAATACTTTTTGAACACGATAAAATGCAATTAACAAACCAAAACGTCTACCTTGTATGAATTCTTGTGGTACATTTTTTGGATTTGTATGTGGATTTGACGTTCTCCAGTTATCATATAATTTCAATTGTGTTATCACGTTTTCTTTCGGTAAACTTTCGATGTATCTTGTGATTCCATCTAAAAAGTTTGTGTTCTGAAGAAGAAGTTGGCACGCAACGTTAAAAAAGCATGTTGCTCCTTTATTCTTAAAAAAAAGATGCATGTTTTTTGTATGTTTTCGTGAAAAAGTATATACAAAAAAATTTGTTCTTGTTTTAATAAAAAAAGTAAAATAAAAAATAATGGCAGATAATAAACAAGTGAAAAATTTTGTAGCTAAACAGGTGCCAGGTTTCGAGCAGACAGGAGGCACTGCTAATGGAGGTGGTACCAATGGTACTAAAAAACGCGTACGTAAAGTAAAAAACACTGACGCGAAAGTGGATAAGACCGGTGGTGTAAAAATGCCATCCAGGACATACAAAAAGGAAAGAGTAATAAGTGATAGAGATGTCAATAGAATATTAAAAGAAAAATGTAACCCATTCTTAAATCTTGAAGACATTGTAGAAAAACATGGAAAAAGGTATTTACGTAACTTTGTATTAATTGATTTGAGAGAAGGAAATAAAAATATTTATACATTAAATTCTG